>Ga0209097_10000018_pt1 | contig 223618 bp, 141 predicted proteins | sample AD_UKC052_MetaG_FD_184419 | JGI IMG/M metagenome (GOLD analysis project Ga0209097, IMG submission 184419) | Active sludge microbial communities of municipal wastewater-treating anaerobic digesters from USA - AD_UKC052_MetaG (SPAdes) (version 2) | ecosystem: Engineered > Bioreactor > Anaerobic...
GCCGTCCGGATGGGCTGCGAGCGTGCCCGTGCCAAGGCCCGACACGGCGTAGTTGCCCGCCGTGGTGGCGCCCGACTCGAGCATCGGCTCCGAAAACGTCGCCGACAGGCTCTGCTCGGTCTGCGCTACAACCGAATCCAACGACGGCGACACCGTTTCCAGCGCGCCCGAGGCTGAATCCCCGGACCCCGTCAGTGCATACGAACCCAACGACACACTAAGCGCGATGAAGACACATGTGAACACCCGATGCATGAGATCACCCTCCTACCCCTTGCTTGGTTTGCCATAGGTTGCCCTAGGGTAACCGTGCCCCAAGAATATAGATAGACCAATAGACAATAGTAAGAACCAGGAGTGAGGGCGAAGTCAAGCGGTTTCCGGCCACGATTCGCCCGCAAGCCGGGCCAGTCCCACGAGAATGGCCCGAACGGGCAGGTTGGAAGCCCCGCATCCCCGTAGGGTGCGTGAAGCGAAGCGCAACGCACCACGAATGCCCCCCGTCGGGTACACGACCCGTGCGAAACGAGCCACAAACGCCTTGCGCCAAGGTGCCTCATGCCCTCACGCCGACGGCCTACCCCAGGGATGGTGCGTTCCACTCGGTTGCACGCACCCTACGGGCTTCGCCATCTTTCTGTACCCGCCGGACGTTGTGCAGATGGGAAAATGAGGACAGTCCCGTCTCGCTCGGGGACTCGCTGCGCTTGGTACAGTCCCCCTTATTCTCGCATCCATGGCGACGATGCGCCGAGACTTCGGGCCGGGTCGGTACGCACCCTTCGTTGCGGGGTTCGCGGGCTGGTTGCTATGATGGCGGGGCGGAACCGCAGCGTGGCAGGAGGAGATAGGTCGTGCAAATCAAGAAAGCGGTCATTACGGCGGGCGGACGGGGCGTGCGTCTGTATCCGGCGGCCGATACGGTGCAGAAGGCCATGTTGCCCATCATCGATCGCGATGGGTTGGCGAAACCGGCCATTCAAATCATCGCGGAGGAAGCGCTGGCGAGCGGCGTCGAGACGATATGCATCGTGTGCGCGCCGGGCGATGAGTCGCAGTATCGGCATCAACTGAAGTCGCTGCGGGACAATCTGGCGGTCGCTTATACGGGTACGGATTGGGCCGCGCAGCAGGTGGCTCAACTCGACGATTTGGGGAAACGGCTCGAGTTCGTGGCCCAGGAAGAACCGCTCGGCTACGGCCACGCCGTCTACTGTGCCCGATCCTTTGTCGGTGAGGAGCCGTTTCTGTTGCTTCTCGGCGATCACTTGTATTCTTCCCACGTGCCGGGTCGCCGCTGCGCGGAGCAGGTCGTGCGGTTGGCCGTCGAGGAGGGATGCGCCGTCGCGGCCGTGCAGGCGACGCGCGAGCATCTCATCGGTCGCTACGGTACGTTGAGTGGCAAGCGCGTGGCGGAGAAGCCGGGCGTCTATCAGATCGAGAGGATTCTCGAGAAGCCTTCGTTGAGTCTAGCCGAACAGGAGCTCTTGACACAGGGCCTCCGCGCGGGCTACTACCTGTGCTTCTTCGGCATGCACGTGTTGCCGCACCGCGTTTTCGACTTGCTTGAGCCGGCGATTCGGGCGGGCGCCGACGCCAACGGCGGTATTCAGTTGACGCCCGCGCTGGATGAGTTGGCTTCGCGCGAGAAGTATCTGGCCCTTGAGGTCCAGGGCCGGCGCTACGATACCGGGGCGCGGTTCGGCCTATTGCAGGCGCAGGTGGCGTTGGCGTTGGCCGGTCGCGACCGCGATGAGGTGCTGGCCACGCTGATGGAACTCTTGGCGGAAGCGTGCAAGCAGGGGGGTGCCGGTGCCGATGCGTAAGCGGAATGCCTTGGTGGAGACCATCGTCAGCGACGATCCGGAGATTCGAAACCGCCCGTTTCGCAGGCTCTGTCAGGCGATGAGCACGGGGGAGCTGCTTGAGGCCTGCGAGGAGCTCGAAGGGTTTCGCCGTTCGGCCGGCAATCTCTACGAACGGGTCCGCGCCACCTTGTTTCTCTATGCGGCGCATCGGTTCTTCCTTATGGAAGGCCCCCACGTGCGTCCGGTCGGCGCAATTCCCTTCGATGGCTACTCGGATCTCCTGCTCCGGCGGTTTGAAGAGGCCATTGATCGGTTTCGCCGGGTGCTGGCCAACGACGGTCCGAACGGGGCGATCTTCAGCGCCTTGGCCGACTGCTATCACCATCTCTCGTTTCAGACGCTGACCGATCAGGTGCGGCGGAGCGTCCGGGCGAGCCAGGGCAACCGGTGGATGTTCCGCGTGGGTCATGCCGACGATCACCCGATCCGGGTCCGGCCCGAGTTGCTTGATCGGCCCAAGGGCTCGCTCCTATATCCGATCCTTGCGGAGAAGACGCCCGTCCGCCTCGACCTAAGTCATAGCGGCTGGTCGGACATCTTCTTCTTGGGCATGGACTATCCCGAAGGCGCGCGCGTGCTGAACATCTCGGTGGACCTTGGCCTGTACGGGCGCGACGCGGTGGCGTGTCCGCCGGTGGAGACCTACGTCCGCGTGATTCCGGAACCCTTGCTTCGCCTTACGAGCGTCGATCTCGAGGCGACCAAGGACATCACGGATTTGAACGACCTGTTCAACTTTGCCAACGACTACCTCAGCCTTCTGAAGGCAGGCGTGATTGCGTCGGGATTCGTTCCGCCTTCTTTCGAGGGCACGAACCAGAGTATCGCGTCGATTCTGGGGCGCGTTGTCGGGCCGGGCATGGGGCTCGAGGTGGTGACGAAGGTCAACGATATCCCGAAGGGATCGCGGCTGGCTGTGTCGACCAACCTCTTGGCGTCGATCGTCGGCGCGCTCATGCGAGCCACGGGCCAGACGGAGGCGATCGAGGGAGGCCTGGGCGAGAATGAGCGGCGGCTGGTGGCGTCGCGGGCGATCCTGGGCGAGTGGCTCGGGGGGAGCGGCGGCGGCTGGCAGGACTCGGGCGGCGTTTGGCCGGGCCTGAAGGTGATCGAGGGCGCCGTGGCCTCGGCGTTGGATCCGGAGTGCGGCATCAGCAAGGGCTGCCTGCTCCCGAGGCACCGGATTCTGGGCGATGGGGATCTGCATCCCGAGATCACGACGCGTCTCGCGGCGTCGCTGGTGTTGATCCACGGCGGTATGGCGCAGAACGTCGGTCCCATCCTCGAGATGGTGACGGAGAAGTACCTCTTGCGGGCCGAAGCGGAGTGGCACGCGCGACTGGCCATGCGCGCCATCTTCGACAACATCCTGGTGGCGTTGAAAGAGGGCGATGTTCGTTCGTTGGCCTCAAACACGACCGCGAATTGGAATGGGCCGCTCAAGACCATTATTCCGTGGGTGACCAATCGGTTCACGGAGACCATCATCGCTCGGGCGGCGCGGACGTATGGCGAGGATTTTTGGGGTTTCCTGATGCTGGGCGGCATGTCGGGCGGCGGGATGGCCATGTTCGTCGCACCGGAACGCCGCGACGCGTTTCGGAACGATGTGCTGGACATCATGCGTTCAACCAAGCGTGAACTCGAGGATGCCTTGCCCTTCGCGATGGATCCCGTGGTCTACGACTTCCGCATCAACGGTGCGGGAACCACGGCTCGTTTGTTGACAGGCGAGGAGGCGGTGATGCCGGCCCGTTACCACGCCGTGCAGATACCCCACCTCGTGCACGAGCGGGCCGATGCCATCTCGTACCTTCGCCGTGTCGAGCTGGACCACTTCACGGCGCGATGCAAGGAACCCGAGCAGATCTTCTCGACGCTGCGGACGCTTGTGAGTCATCTGTTCCGTGTCTCCGACTCCGCGAGTCGCGACGAGCGAACTCGGTGGGACGAGGAATCCGATCAGGTCAAGAAGGAAAATGGATTCGATCCGATTCAGCATGAGCAGATCACGGCGGACTTGCGCGCCGGCCGCATTGGCCTCGCGCACAACCGGTTGCCGGTCGACACGGACATCCAGGACGTACGCGAGGGCGATGTGGTGGTCATGGACGTCAAGGATGCGCGCCGCACGCGGGGCGAGAAGGCCTTGCGCGGAGGCCGCGTGGCCGTCTTGTCGCTGGGCGGTGGCGTGGGCAGCCGTTGGACCACAGGCGCCGGTGTTGTGAAGACGGTGAATCCGTTTGTTTCGTTGGCGGGGGCACATCGGAGTTTTCTCGAGATTCACGTAGCGAAGACCCGCCGCTCGGCGGAGTGTTTTGGCGCGCGATTCCCGCACGTGGTCTCGACGAGCTTCCTCACGCACGGCCCGATCCAGAAGCACCTGGCCCTCCGCGAGAAATACGGTTACACGGGCCCGTTGTACCTTTCGCCGGGCCGCTCGATCAGTCAGCGCCTCGTGCCGATGGTGCGGGATCTGCATTTCCTCTGGGAGGAGATGCCGCAGGAGACCCTGGACGAGCAGAAGCAGAAAGTCCGCGACAACCTGCGCCGCGCGCTCATGGCCTGGGCTCGAGAGAAGGGGGAAGGGACGGACTACACGGACAACGTTGCTATCCAGCGGTTCAACCCGCCGGGCCATTGGTACGAAGTGCCCAATATGCTCCGGAACGGGATCCTCGCGCGGGTGCTGAACGAGTATCCGGAGGTCGAGACTTTCATGCTGCACAATATCGACACGCTGGGCGCGGATCTCGATCCGGTTCCGCTCGGCATCCACCTCGATTCGGGCAGCGTGCTCACGTTCGAGGTCGTGCCTCGGCGCGTCGAGGATAGGGGCGGTGGCCTGGCGCGTGTGAACGGCAAGGTACGGCTCATGGAAGGGCTGGCCCAACCGCGCGAGGAGGATGAATTCCGGCTGAGTTACTATAACTCGATGACGACTTGGATCCAGATCGATCCGCTGCTCGAGAGTTTCGGCCTCACACGGCAGGACCTGAACGGTCCCGAAGAGAAGATTGCCCAGGCGGTTCGCCGTATGGCGGCGCGGATGCCGACGTATGTCACGATCAAGGACGTGAAGCGCCGATGGGGTCACGGCCAGGAAGATGTGTACCCGGTGGCGCAGTTCGAGAAGCTCTGGAGCGACATGACCGCCGTGCCGGAGATTGCCTGCGGCTATATCGCCGTGCCGCGTTTGCGCGGACAGCAGCTCAAGGATCCGAATCAGCTCGACGCGTGGGCCAACGACGGCAGCAAGGACTATATCGCGAGTCTGTGCCGATTCCAGTGACGGGGTGCGGATCACGTCACGGCGAGCGCTTTTTGCACCTCATCAAGGAGCCGGGCCACGTCGAAGGGCTTGCGAATGCAGGCGCGCACGCCCAGGTTCTCGGCGGCGGCCATCTCTTCGCGGGACGCGAGGCCGGTAACCACAATCACGGGCAGATCCGGCAGCCGTTCGGCTACGGCGCGCAGGACCGACATGCCGTCCATGCGGGGCATGCGGATGTCTAGCGTCATCAGGTCGAAATGACTCCGCTGGAGGCTCTCGAGCGCGTCAATACCGTTCTCCACCTGCTCGACATCGTAGCCGGCCTCGACTAGCGCCTCGGCAATCACGGCGCGGACCTGGACTTCGTCGTCCACCACCAACACGCGTTTGGCGCGTTGGCCGCGCGGCGCCTCGGCAGCCGGGGCGCCGCCGCGATCCTGCACGGTATCCACGTCCTTGGCCACCGGCAACGTGATGGTGAAGGTCGAGCCCTCCCCGAGGCGGCTCTTCACAGAGATGGTCCCTTGGTGACTCTCGACGATGCCGTAGGCCAGCGAGAGGCCAAGTCCGGTGCCTTCGCCTTCCTTCTTCGTGGTGAAGAAGGGTTCGAAGATGCTCTGCTGATGCTCGGGGGCGATGCCGCATCCCGTATCCGTGAAGGCGATCACGATGCGATCGTTCGTTTTATTTATTGAAGTGGACACGCGCACGCTGCCCGGCGGGGTGATCGCGTGTTCGGCATTCAGTAGGAGATTGACGAAGACCTGCTGCAACTGATTTTTATCGACCAGGACTTTGGGTAGTCCTTGCGTGAAATCCGCTTCGAGTTTGATCCCGTGTTTGTCGAACCGGCGCTCGAACATGCCGAGGGTTTCGTGCACGACGGCATTGATGTGCATGACGCCCTTCTTCGGCAGGGCGGGCCGTGCGAACCCCATGAGGTCGGTGAGGATCTTGGATGCGCGTGAACACTGGTCCACGATGAGTTCGAGGGCCTTCTTATCCGCAGGGGTATGTTCCTTCTGCAGCATCATTTGGGCGCGGCCCGAGATGATGGCCAAGGGATTGTTGATCTCGTGGGCGGCGCCGGCCGCCATCTTCCCGACCGCCGCCAGACGCTCGGAATGGAGGAGTTGTTTGTGGGCCTGCTCCTTTTTCCACATGGCCGTGGCGAGTTCTTCCGAGCGGTGCTTAAGGGCGTAGTTCACGTAGACGCGCGATACCGCCATGCCGGCTTCCGAGGCGAAGGCGAGGATCTCGTCGAGCGCGGATTCGCCGCCGAACTTCGGATCGCCCGAGCGCAAGTCAATTAGGAACTGACCGAGACTCCGCCGCTCCGCGATCATGGGCACGACAAGGAAGTCCTGACGCCGCAGGATATCGACCAGGGCCTGACCGAGCCATGCTTCGTCCCGGAACTGGAGAGCGATATCCCTTAGTACCGTTTCGCAGGTGGCGTCGAGTCCGTCGGCGCGGGGGCTCTCGATGGAGATTTCGACATCCCGGAGCGGCCCGCCCTCTTTCCATGCCTTGCCCTTGAGGGATTTTGTGCGGCCGTTGGCCACATAGCATAGGCCCGTCTTCACCTCGAACCCGTCACGCAAGGACTGGGCGAGAATGTCGACCACGTCGTTGAGGGTCTGGCCGGGCGCGAGCTGGCCGTTCATCTTGTGCAGCGCGCGGAACCGCTGTGCGCGGCGGGCCAACACGCGGTTCTGTTCCTCGGCCTTGGCGCTCATGCGGCTCAGCTCCATGTTCGCCCTCTGTAGCGATTCGAGGTATAGACTCGCCTCGTCCAAGTCGAGATCCACCACGCTCGCCCGTTCTTCGACGCGTCGGCGCAACTGGCTGCGGATGTCCTGGACGCGCTCGTTGGAGATGCTGAGGACCGCGAAGTCACCGGCATCCAGGGAGGTGTACTGGTCGTTTCCGCTGGATCCGATCATCTCGGTGCGCGCGAGGGCGTCCGCGAGGTGCACGGTCGAGATGATCGCCCGGTTGAAGTGATCGCCGTCGATGGCCCCCGGCGCCTGATGATGGAGCCAGATGACCTGGGCGAACATGTCGGGCAACTTCCAGCGTTCGGCCAGCCACTTGCCTACTTCCGAATGGTTGGCGCCCAGCACCTCCTGCTCGACCTCGAGCAGCGAGCGATCTTCGTCTCGGGCGCGCTGCACTACGCCGTCGTATTCGCCCTTCAGACTGGTCTTGAGCACCAGCTTGCCGATGTCGTGCAACAGTCCGGCCACAAAGGCCTCGTCTTTGTCGAGGCCCGCGCCACTTCGCTCGGCTAGCATCTCAGCGCCCACGGCGCACGCCAGCGAGTGCGTCCAGAACTTGCGCAGGTCGAAGGCGCCGCCTCCGTTCGTAGTGGGGAACATGTCCGTGACGGCCATGCCCAAGGCCATACAGCGGATGGTATTGAAGCCGAGGGCTACGACGGCCCGCGCCACCGTGGTGATCTCGCTGTCGAAGTTGTACGACGACGAATTGACCAGCCGTAGCAACCGGGCCGTCAGGGTCTGGTCGGACTCGATCACGCGGGCGATCGACGAGGCCCGGCTCGATTCGTCATTCGTGAGTTGAAGCAGTTGAACCGCCACGGCGCACAGGGTGGGCAGCGCCTCGAGCCGATCAACCGTCCGTTTCAGATCTGTTCTCTCCATGGCAGACCCCAATATATGTGTGCATTCTCCCTCGACACACCTCTCCAACCTCAACATATTGTAGTTCTCCTCCGTCTCATTGTCAACGGATTGTTGTGGGGCGGATCGTTCTTGGCGGGATCGGCGCCCGTCGGGGATCCTATGGTCATTGATCGTCGCGCCGGGGTGGTCTAGGATTGGGAGCCGAAATGCCGGACAGGAAGGGAGGGGTCTATGCGCATTGGAACGGCTCTTTTGATAGGAGTGGTGGCGGCTGGCGCCGTGGCGGCCGAGGCCGGGATCACGCTGACCGCCGTTGGTTCGACGGTTCGCGTCCGGCCCGAGGGGGATTTCCGCGGGGCGGACTCGGTGGACATAGCCTGCGCCCAGGGCGAGTACGAATCGTTTCAGGTGGTGGTGACGGCCCTCGGCGGCACCGTGACTTCTGGGAAGGTCTCGATCTCGGCGCTGACCGGCGCCGACGGCACGGCGATTCCCGCGGAAGGGGTGAAGGTCTACCGCGAGGTCTATATTCCGGTGCGTCATTCGGCGCCGAGGGCCACGTGTGCTCCCGGCTGGATTCCGGATGCCCTGGTGCCTTTTGTGAATCCGTACACGGGCGAGTCCGTGGAAGAGCCGCGCTGGAGCCGGGATGGATTGGTCGGCGGCCATTTCGGCGCCAACAACTTCGACGTTTGGGAGAACCATCATCAGCCGCTCTGGGTCGATGTATATGTGCCGCAAGGCCAGACACCGGGCGTGTACACGGGCGCGGTCTTGGTGCAGGCCGACGGTGTCGAGTCCGTCGAGATCGCGGTTCGGCTCGAGGTCTGGGGTTTCGCGTTGCCCGACGGTCCCACGCACGAGAACCATTTTGGCGGATTCTCGCGCGTCGCCGGCTACCACGGAGTCGAGCCGGAGTCCGAAGCGTATCAGGTTCTCGAGGATCGCTACATTGAGATGATGGCCGCGCACCGGATCAATCCGACGTTGCCCAATCGCCTGCGGCCGCCTGTGGCCGAGGATGGTGCGGTGACATTCGACGAGGCCCTCGACGCGCGCTTCTCGGAGTTTGTGGCGCGCTATCACGTCACGAACATTGACGTGCCTCGTGCACCCTTCGGTGATGTCCTCGGCGCGGATCGCGCCAAGGCGCAGAACTACTATCGCACGTGGTATGCCTACCTCGAGCGAAAGGGCTGGGCCGACCGCGCGTATCTCTACATGCTCGACGAGCCGAATGACCCCGAAGCCTACGAGGCAGTGCGCCAGCTCGGCGCGATGGTGAAGGAAGGTGCGCCGAAGCTGCGGCGCCTCGTGGTCGAGCAACCGTACACACAGCATCCGGACTGGGGCGTTCTCGACGGCGCCATCGACATCTGGTGTCCGCTGTTTGGTTTCGTTCACGAGCCGAGCGTGCAAGCGAAGCAGGCGCAGGGCGACGCGGTGTGGAGCTACACGGCCCTCGTGCAGACGGCGCCCGCCTATCATCCCGAGTTCGAGGCCGTGAAGGGGGATCGGCCGCCGTTCTGGCAGCTCGATTTCCCGGTGGTCAGTTACCGTATCGCGCCGTGGCTCAACCGGCGCTACGGCATCACCGGGCTCCTCTATTGGTCGACGGTGTACTGGGGCGCGCCGGATCGGAATCCGTGGCTCGATCCGGGATTCCGCATCCGATGGAATGATGATGGCGCGCTGTTCTATCCCGGCAAGGACGCGGGTATCGAGGGCCCGATCGCCTCGATGCGTCTAAAGAACTTGCGCGACGGTATGGAGGATTACGAGTACTTCGTTGTACTCGAGAACCTCGGCGGCAAGGAGGCGGTGGAGGCCATCGTGCGCGAGGCCGTGCCGACGTGGGGTTCATGGAACCAAGATACTGACACGCTGCCGGCGTTGCGGCGACGCCTCGCCGGTGAGATTCTGGCCCGAGTGAAGTGAGGAAGCGCCCATGATTCTGGTAATGACATTCTTCTCCCTGGCGATCGCCGCGGCTGCGGCGGATTTTGTGCCCGAGGATATCTCGTTCACGGCCGCGTGCGACGGCACGACGCAGCAGTACGTGCGCGTGTTGCCGGTGGACTTCGACGCCAAGGTCCCGCACGATGTGCTCATCGCGCTGCACGGCCACGGATCGGATCGCTGGCAGTACGTGCTCTCGGACACCGGGAGTTGCCCCGCCGCGCGCGAAACGGCGAAGAAGCATGAGATGATCTATATCGCGCCGGACTACCGGGCCAAGACCTCGTGGATGGGGCCGAAGGCCGAGGCGGATCTCGTTCAGATCATCGCCATGCTCAAGGAGCAGTACACGATTCACCGCGTCATCCTGTGCGGCGGCTCAATGGGTGGCAGCTCGGTGCTCACTTTCGCGGTGCTCCATCCGGATCTCGTGGACGGTGTGATCTCGATGAACGGCACGGCCAACCACGTGGAATACGCGAATTTTCAGGATGCGATCCGCGAGTCCTTCGGCGGTACGAAGGAGGAAGTCCCTGAAGAGTATCGCCAGCGCAGTGCGGAGTTCTTTCCGGAGCGCTTGACGATGCCGGTAGCCATCACGGCCGGCGGCCAAGACACCTCGGTGCCGTCGGATAGCGTGCTGCGCTTGGCGAAGGAGCTCGAGAAGCTTGGCCGCGAGGTGTTCGTTATCTTCCACGAGGACGGCGGCCACTCGACCACCGATGAGGACGCCGCCCGCGCCATGGAATGGGTGCTCGAGCGGGCGAAGCCCTAGGGGGCGAAGGCTCTCCGCCTGGGTGTCGACCTGGTTGACCTTATGGCCGTTGATGGGCTCGGCAGATGGCGCAGCGGCCGATTGCACCGCTACGGCAGTTGCTGGGCGGCCACCAATTCCTTGAGGCGCGCGTCGATGGGTCGGTTCAGGGCCTCGATGTATTCGGTGAGGGCCTCGATGAACGAAAAGGCGCACGGCTCGGCGCGCCAATCCGTCTTGGCGATGGCGGCCCGGGCATCGTTACCGCGGGCATATTTCTCCATAACACTGAGAAAGCGCGTCTCCCATTCGCGGCCGGGCATGACGACGCGATAGACGCGGTCAGCCTCGAGATCGGTATCGTAGGTGCGGGGAGCGGCGGGGGAAACCCGCTTGGAGCGCGCATGGAATCCGGCCCACTCGGTGGGCCCCTTCTCGAACGCCATGAGGCCATCGAGATAGGTGGTGATGGCCGCGCCCGTGAGGTGGGACTCGATGAGGTCGTGGCCGCGCTGGCCCCCGGTGAGGAACAAGGCGTTCACGTCGATGTTGCCCTGGGGTAGTTGGCTCCGGATAATCTGGCCTGGATGGCAGAAAGCCACGTCCGCGCCCACCTTCAGGCGCAATGCTTCGGCGGAGAGGCATCCTATATCTCCAAAGCCGAGGGCCTTGTCGGCGTGCCCCACGATGCGCGTGGCCTCGGGACACACCTCGCGTTCGCGCGCGGCGATCCACGCGGCCGTGGCCTCGTCGCACGGCGCCTCGCCATGCCGCATCTCGACGAGTCGCCCATCGACACGCGTCACGGCCTCCGTCTCGAGATCCACGCGGAGCTCAAGGCGGCCGACGTAGCAGGCGTACTGCCCGGCTTGGACAATGAGCGCGCCCGTACCGTCGACGACGATGGGTTCGCGGATGGCCTCGTGCGTATGACCGGACACGAACACGTCGACGGTCGGCACGAGCGGCGACATCCGCCGGCAGTCCGCCGATCCCATGTGACACAGGACGACGATGAGGTGGGCGTCTTGGTCCAGGCGATCGGCCTCGGCCGCCACGATGCGCGCAGATGCCTCCATGTCGAGGCAGGATTCGGCGCCCTTCGGCACGGCCAGGCCAATCACGCCCACGCGGACGCCGTCCACGTCGAACATCCGCGATGGCTCGAACACCGGCGCCCCGTTCGCGTCCACGTAGTTTGCGCACAGCAGCGCCATATGGGCGAGGTCGGCGCAGGCCTTCGCGTGATCGGCGCCGTAGGCGTCGTCGTGGTTGCCGAGCGTCCCGGCATCGTACTGCGTGCGGCCCATGGCCTCGTAGACGACCCGGCTCTGCGTTTCGAAAGCGACGAGATCGCCCTTCTCCATCACATCGCCTGCGTCGAGCACGAGGGTGTCGGCGCGCGATGCGCGGGTGGTGTTGATGTATTCGACGATGTAGGCCATGCCGCCGATGCCGTCGTAGCCGGGGCGCACGTGGTCATGGATATCGTTCGTGTAGAGGAGCAGGACGGAATCGCTGGCGCCCCTCGCGGCCGTGGCCCACGCGAACACAACACCCAGAATGCAGAATCCAACTCGACGAACCAACATGATGTATCCTCCGAATGCCTGGTCGAAGAGTATAGCAGGCGGGTGAGGGGTGACCAGCCCCGTGCGCGCCTTGGGCCTCGAAGCCGTCTGCTATAACCGCCTGCTGGACTTTTTCCACAGCCCGGCGCTCAACGTACGAGCGCGCACGCGCTTGTGGTGTGCGCTCATGAGGCGGAGAGGACGTCAACAGGCGGCAAAGGATGCCGAACTCACCCAGACCCTTCTCCAGAGACTCCTTGACACCAGCCGGCATCCTTGCTGCTTGCGCTCCGGCCGTCTCATGATCTCTCCGAACGCCCCGGCCGCGACCGGAGATCATTCCGGGGGTGCAACGTCATCGATTTCCTTCGAGGTATCCTCTATCGCCACCCATTCCCCTCGTTTGACCACCGCGAGGCGATCTCCGCTGACCAGGGTAACGGTCTGCAGCTCCCGATTGTACTCTTCGACCCGCCATCTCGCAAAGAGTAGCTCCTTGAGCACCACGTCCCGATTCTCGCTTCCGCTGGGCGACTCAATGGTGAACGCAAACCGAGGAGGCCGTTCTCCGCCGGCCATAACACCGCGCAGTTGCACCCGCACCATGGCTACAGCGGCCGGCTCAGGCTCAGGCTCAGGCCCGGGCAACGGGGTCTCCGGCGGCGAGGCCGGCGTCTCGACGGGCGCCGGGGCAGGAGGCTCAGGCGGTTCAGGCGGACGCGCCAGCGCGAACTGCTTGATCACCGCCTCGCCTGGAAGCCCGTAGGGAACCAGCTTCACCCGGTAGTCCGCCGGCTCGAGTTCGTACTCGAACACGGCCTTCGCACCGGGCATTACCACGGTCTCGCGCCAGATTTCTGGTTCGGGACCATCCCCGGGGTGCGCCTGCTCAGGCAACTCCACCGCCGCCCACACGCCTTCTGCGATTTCCCGCTCCAGATGGTACTGGTACGTATTCGCCGCGCCTTTATCGGCGGCGAGCCAGAACGAACGTTTGCCCGCGTTGCCCACCGTCACCAGCGCCGCGTACCGGAACCGATCGTCTACTCGGATCGGCCGCGCCTCCTCCGAAATGTACACTTTCGGAAGCAAGTATCCTCCAAAATCCGTGGTCACACCCGCCGCAAGCACTGCTGCGGCCACCGCCGTCAGCACCAGACACAGCCGCAACAGGCCGCCCAAGGGTGTCCAGGCTATCCAGGCGGCCGCCAGAATTGCCAGTTCGGCCAGTACCACCATCACCATCCCCGGACGCAGCATCCACAGCCACACCCCGTCGCGATGGAGCGTTTCCCCAACGGCCCCTGGAACATAGGCCGCGCTGTGCAGGGCATAGATTCCGGCCAATGAGGTGACGAACCACAAGGCGCAGAACAGGCCGCCCCGCACTCCCCGATGCGGAACCAGCCCTGCCCCGGCGAACAGCGCCGCAGAAGCAATCAGTCCCCACACCAGCGGCCGCAACGGTTCGGCAGCCTCGCTTCTCAGCGCAACGATGGGCGGCGTTCCATCGTCGAGCAGCGGCACAATGAGACACAGCAAGAGCAGCACCGCGGCGCCCCAGGCGAGCCACGTGTCCAGCGGCGCCCACGCAAGATGTCCCGCGCCGTCCGCCCAATTCGTGGCGCCGGCGCGCCTCGTCCGGAGCGCGACGGTGCTCGCCGACGTCGCCACCGCTGCCCGTGCCGCCCTGCGACCGCGATCGACGGCCTCGGCTCGGGCCTGTCGCAGCGCGCGGCGGAGGGCCGTGAATCGCGCTCGATCCAGTGTTCCGGCGGCCGCTTGATCCTGCGCCCGATCGAGTTGGACGCGGGCCGCTTGGACATCTCCTTCATAGTCTTGACTCAGGCGCCTCAGGCGCTCCTGCAAAAAGGCCACCGCCGCCTCGGCCCTCTTCCTGTCCGCCGTGGCCTGGGCAACACTGGGCCCGAGTATGTTCATTGCCGTTTGGCCCTCGAGAACCAACGCTTGGCTTTCCTCCAGTTTCCGCTGGCATCGCTCGAGCGCCCCGAGGGCATCACCAAGATCCGCGAACAGCGTCTCTGCGGCCGACGCACTACCCTTTGGTTCGCGGGGCGCGGGCAGTGAGAAGCCATCATCCGGAAGGCGATCGTCGGATACCGTGGGGTAGTATCCCCCGGCCAGATACGGATCGCGACACGTCAACCACCCACGAAGGTTCTCCCGCTGACGCTCGAGATGATATCGGCGCACGCGGAGCTGTTCGAGGCGGGCCCGACTGTCAAGGAAATTGCGATCGCCGGTCCGGGTCGCCAGTTGCAGTTGGAGTAGTTCTTCCTTAACTTCGTCGACCGCCGTCTCCGTTTCGGCCAGTCGCTGTTTCATTTGGCGATCAAGCTCTGCCCGTGCCCGTCGTGCTTTGCGGAGCGTGCGTTCAGACAGGTCGACGCCGTCGCGTTTGTCCGAAGCGGCCTGTTCGATACTGCACAGAATCTTCAGCGACTCGAGCTCATCCAACGGGACATCTTCGGATTCGGCCAGCTCGATTTCGGGAACGACCTCGTCCCCATTGCGGCCGGACCTGTTCGCGGGAGCGGCCGCGCGCAAGAATTCGGGATGCTCCGTGAGGCGAATCTCGCTGACACCGGCGGGGATCTCGTCACCGCGGGGAATGCGAATCTTCTGCCGGCAGGCCACACACTTGGCGGGACGGCCCAACATGGCCTCGGTTACCTTCATTTTCTTCCCACACACGCAGTAGATGCGCAGAACAGGCTTCCGATCTTCGGCCATTCATTCTTTCCTTAGTACTTCGATCCTGCCGAACGCGCCGGATGTGAAGACACTAGACGCTTGCTCCGCCGAAATGCAAACCGCATCGAACGGCTACACGGACGCTCGAATCACCGGTACCGAAAGGCGCGCCGCGGCGTCGACCACCCGGTTGCCATGGGCAAACAGGAGAACCGGCCCATGCCCGCACATTTCCGACACCGTTCGGAGCAGTTGGTCCAGCCACTCATCGGAAAGGGCGTCGAGCGACTCCGACCACACGAGCGGAATACACGCGGAGTCGTCCTCGATGGCTTTCTGAAGGGCGAAGCTGAGGGCGCGTCGAGCCGTATCGTACGCTCCGTCGGGCATGAACACGCGCGGTGACCCCATTTCTTCCTGAGCCGCAGACAGAGCAACGCGCCAGTCGGGCCATACCTCCACCCGCGCCGCTTGCCCGGTCAGGTGCGACATGAATGCCGAGGCACGCTCGCTGAGCCGCCCGGCCAGCGCGACACGCCGACGTCGCGCGGCCTCTTCGATCTGGCTCCTGGCGTAGCTGGCGGCACGCGCCTCCTGTTTCAGCGTCTCGATGCGTTCCTCGACGGCGGCGATGTCTTCCTCCACTTCATGCAGCGGGCGAACGCTCGCCGCCTTGCACTCGATATCGCTCAGAAGGGCTGTCAACCCTTCCTGGAAGCGGGCCTCCCGATCCTCCACGGCGGCCATGTCCTTCTCGATGGACGCCGGGCTACGTGCCGCCTGCAAGACCTCTGTGCCGCCGGTCTCCACGCGCCGCCGCAACTCGTCGATTTCTTCGCCGGCAAGAAACTCATCCAGTTCGGCCTGCAACGACGAACGCTTGTCCCATAGCTCCCGGTATTCCTGGGCAAGGGCAGCCTGCTCTCGCCATCCTTCTACGGACTTGGCTCCCATCGCCTCGAGCCATTCCGACATAGCCCCCTCGCGCCGCGCCAATTCCCCTTCGGCGGCGTCGACCTCGGCCGTTAACCGCTCGAAATCGCCCTCGAGCGTAGCCACGCGGGCGAGTCGTTCCCTCGCCTTCGCCACGCGAATGCGGTACGAACGCAACGCGCGGAGGGCGCTATCATGTTTTCCCTCCTCGGTGTACCCCGACGCGCGCATCTTCTCGCGGACGTCCAGGGAGAGTTCGCGCTCACGCCCCAGCGCGGCATCCAGCCGCGTGCGCAGGGCCGTGGTCTCCCGCTCGGAGCGCGTGAGAAGCTGACGGCTCTCCGACAACCGCCGCTTCGCGTCACGATACTCCTGATACCGCGTGATGGATCGGCCGGTCACCTCGTCAATCGCATCCTCGTCTACGAGAGGTGTCCCCAGGGCTTCAAAGGTGAGTCGATGACTTGCGAAGAGCGCATCGAAGGCACCCTGGGCATCGGCCGCCCGCGTCTCCTGTTGCGCCGCGGCCTGATCGAGCGCAGCCAACTCGAGACACTGGCGCCGGTACTGGTCGTGCATGGCCTCGAGCTCGCGAATCGTCTCACAACCGGCCTCCTCCAGTATCTGCTCGACGGCCTGCCGATGGGCCGCCATCTCCTCGTCGATCCGATCCTGCCCCCGTTGGGCGATATCCAGATCCTGATCGACGCGGCGCAACGAGTCCCGCGTGAGCACCCAATTCCCCGCGAACCACAACAGGCATAGGCCCGCCAGCGGTAACGGTATCAATACGCCCGGATTCCGCGACCACAGGGCAAAACCGCCCAGGATCACCAGAAACACAACGCTCACCACCGACATGCCTCGGAAGCTGGGCAACACGCCGCGTAGGTCCTCGCGCTCACGCGAGAGACTCTCGACGGACTCGCGCCGCGCGTTTCGCTCTTCCTCCACAGCGCGCAGCTTCTTCTCGTGATCGCGCGCACCACCATGCAAGTTGGGCCGCTTCACGAAGATCGTCTCGAAAGGCGTCAGCATCCCACGCCGGTGTGCCGTCTCCGCATGCAAACGATTTCGCTTGTCCAGTTCGACGTCGCGCGCGTGTTGGGCCGCCCGGAACGAGGTGTTGAGTTGCGTTAGCCACTCGACCGGATCGGCGGCCAAGCGCGAGAAATCCGGCAAGCGCGCCAGATCCTCGGTCGCCGTGCCGTGCTGGGCTTCGGCGGTCGCGCGGGCCGCTTCCGCGCGTTCGAATTGCTCGCGAAGCGGCACAATTTCGGCCTGGAGCGCGGCCAGTTCGGCCTCCGCTTCCTCGGGCACTTCCTCGATGGGGCGATCGGCCCGCAGGCCGATCGCCCCGCGCTCCTGCGCGATCCGTTCGCCGAGTTCACGGCGCTTGGCCTGGAGCGTCTCGCGCCGGGCCCGAGCCGCCGCGATGTCCATTTCCATGCGTTCGAGCTTGCCGGCCTGGCCCAGCGGGAACTCGCGCACGCCACTCAGCTCGAAGCAGCGTTGCGTCGCCTCGGAGATGGCGTCCTGTCGACGCTCCGCCTCGGCCAATCGCGTCGCATCGTCCCGAAGCCGCGCGGCCGCGAGCTCGGCTTCCAAACGCCGCTGCTCCGCCACGGCCGCGTCCAGCGCATCGAGTTGCATTCGGCGCTCGCGCGCCAGCTCCGCCACGGCCCCGCGTACCTCAATGGCGCGTCGACGCTCATCCTCGATAATGTCCAAGCGCCGCAACGCGTCGGATAGGGGCCCTCGCTCCGCATCGGGCGGGCCGATAGCCTCGACATACGCCGCCAACCGCGCCGTGGCCCCGTTGGCCTCTTGCTCGAAGAGATAGGGCACGATCCACTGAGCGAGCTCGCGACCGAGCCGATCGAGTACCGGCCCGCCGGTCGAGTCCTCCGGCGCGTCGGCCAAGTGCAGCGCATGGATGCCCGGCACGCCGTCCGCCAACGCAACGTTGAAGACCTCGCCGCTATCGCGAACGCAGCGGAGCACCACGCGACCGCAGGCGCCCACCGAGAACCCGCATCCCGACACCGCCTCCGCCACCAGACGACCGAGCACCGGCGCCTCCAGATCGGCCACGGGCGCCACGACCTGGAACCCTTCCTTGAGCTCCAGCACGCACCGGGCGACGCCGTCTAGACCCTCCACACTGATCGCGGCGATTCTCACCGTCTATCCCTCATCCGTTCCTTCCTCGCCGAGCGGAGCGCCGCATAGGGCCGAAGCGCCCAACTGCAACGCCCTCCGGACAAAGGCCTCGCGCGGCGGGTCGGGCGCATTGCGCATCTCCTCGCGTAGGCCCCGCACGAGCGCGGCCAGCGCCGGCCGTTCGCCGTCGGCTGGAACGCTATCATCATAGAGCACCACCGATGCGAAGGCGCTCTCAACGATGGTTTGGAGTTCTCGCCAATCGCGGCGCAGCTCCGGCAAGCAGGCCCCGCCGAACGTCAATTCGAGCAGACACCGGCCGGCCTCCACCGATACGTATGACGCCAAAACATCCAGAATCCGCCCCGCCTCGCCGACCTCGGCGCAGTCCAGCGTGACACGCTCGAACACGGCGCGCGAAGAAACCGCCGGAGTGACGCGCACGCGCTCCGCATCGATCTCGACCTCGAGGTAGTGCCGGAGGCCGGTCTCATCGAAACCGTGGCCTTCGGGTGCGCCGGAGCAATAGACCGCGACGCCCCCATCCACGGTGACTGGCTGGACGACACTGCCCAAACCCAAGGCCACATAGTCCAGGGGCAACGAGGTTAGGCAGGCCGTATCGAATGGAACCGCGGCGTCCGCGTGCCGCGCCAGGCAGGCCAACGCCACCTGGCTCCATCCCTTTCGCGCCTCCAGCGACAGGCGCGCGAAGCAATCCCCGCGCGATACCGAACCATCATCGCCAAAACCGTGGACGACAAGGCGCGCGTCTTCGACCTCGCGCATGCGCCAGTCTGCCTCGCGGAAGATAGTCACATTGTCCGGCCACGGATACAGGGCGTAGGGCGAGTCCTCGATGAACGGATCCCGATCCCCCGGCGCAATGAAGATGGGAACCGGCCCGACCGACTCGAAAGACTCCTGCAGAAACCGTACCGTAGCTGGCTCGATACGCTCGACATCGAACAGATTACCCGCGATAAGCACGGCATCCGCCGGCCAGGTCGCTGCCCGGTTCAACAACGCGCGCAACACAGCCCGCAGCCCCTCGCGCCGCCGCCGGCCGAAAGCGCTGCCGAGGCCGCACCCCGCATAGCTCGCGTCCAACCGCACATCGCTCGTGTGGATGAGCCGCATCGTGTACGTTCACCTCCCATCGGCCGAGTCTGACTCGCAACACCGCCAAGAGTATAGAAGGGCCGAGTGCGGAAGGACAACGTGGCCCGCACCCGCCCTGCGCCGCGGGCCCAAATGCGCCGCCGGTGGACATGAAGAAAAAGGGAATGGTACGATGATGTTGTATCCGAAACGTGACGGGGCGCGGACATGTAGGGCTGGGAGTATCTCCAATGAGAAGATTGATCCAGGTGGGCGTAGGCGGTATGGGGGCTGGCTGGACCGATCGCGTCGCCGAGTCGACGCGATGGGAGGCCGCGGCCTATGTGGACACCAATCGGAGAAATCTCATGGCGGCCGCCCAGAGCCACGGCATGCCCAAATCGAGGTGCTTCACGGACCTTGCCGAGGCGCTCAGTAGCGTCGAGGCGGACGCCTTGCTCGATGTAACACCCCAGCAATTTCGGAAAGGCGTGTGCCTGGCCGCGTTCAAGCACGGCCTCCACGTCATTTCCGAGAAGCCGCTCGCCGATAGCCTCCGAAATGCGCGGATCATCGTGGCCGCCGCCGAGCGGTGCGGATGCACCTACATGGTGGCCCAGAATTACCGCTACCAATCCGTCGTCCAAACGGCCAAACGGTTCATCGCCCAGGGCCGCCTCGGCGACGTCGGCTACGTCGGCGTCAACTTCCACAAGGGGCCGAAGTTCGGCGGGTTCCGAGAGCAGATGGCCTACCCGCTCGTGCTGGACATGTCAATCCATCATTTCGACATGATGCGATGCCTTTTCGACACCGATATTCGGGCCGTCTCCGGCGTGAGTATCAACGCTCCGTGGAACTGGAATCGCGGCGAGGCCACCGTCATGGCCCAACTGGAACTGGCCAACCGCGTCTGCGTGAACTACTTCGCAAGCTGGGTGGCCAGCGGTGCGGAAACCGACTGGAACGCCGACTGGCGGTTCGAAGGCGGCAAGGGTGTACTACTCTGGGAGGACAGCAAGCTTTCCTTCTCAAACAAGGCGCGAAGCCGCCGCCAGATCCCGCCGGTCAAGTGGCCCGTTGCGCACCAGGCCTACTTGCTCAATGCCTTCGCGGACGCCCTCGACTCGGCCACGGAGCCCGAGACGAGCGGCCGGCGCAACCTGAACAGTCTGGCCACCACCTACGCGGTGGTGCGTGCCGTCAAGGAGCGGCGCGTCGTTACCGTGGCGGAGATGCTCGGCGACGGCTCGGCTGAGGGGAAGAAGGGTACGTGACGCCTGTCTCCATCGAGGAAGCCCGTTACGCGCCAGGACGATTGGTGCTGACGGCCCTGCTTTTCGTGATGGTGGCGCCGGTCTTCTGGCGTCAGGTTGAGATCCGCGAAGGGAGCATCGCCCAAGCCTACGAGAACAACCGGCTCTACCAGCAGACCTATCCCAGCATCGCCTACTCCGCCGCCCGCTGGCGCGAAGGCCGGTTGCCCCTGTGGAATTCCCATCAGCTCTGCGGAACACCTTTCCTCGCCGATCCCGCGAACGGCGTGTTCCAGCCGATCAACGCCATCGCTCTTCTCTTGCCCCCCGAACGCGCCATGGCCCTCCACGCCTACACCTGCCTCGCACTTATGGGCTTCTTCACCGCGCTCTTCGCCCGTGCCCTCGGCACCTCGCTGACGGCCGCGATCCTCGGCGGCGTCGCCTACGCCTTCTGCGGCGCTACGGCCGCGGGCATGTCGCGCCCCGCCATCGCTGCCACGCTGGCATGGACGCCGTGCACCTTCTGGGCGCTACGCGAGTATGTGCGCACCTGGCGACTCCGAACCGCCGCACTGACCGGTGTGGCACTCGCCATGCTCCTGACCGCCGGGTCGCCGGCGGTAGCCGTCGCCGTACTACTCTTGTGGATTCCCTATCGCTTCCACCTAGCCTTCACGGCGCCGGCTCGCCGCAGGCCGCGCCTGGCCCGACGCGCGGGCGGATGCGCCATCACCGGTATAGTTGCCTTGGCGCTCGCCGCAGCCCAATGGGCGCCCACCATAGTCTGGCTTCGGACGCTCGACAATCCCCTCGACACGCTCTGGCGCTTGGACTGGGCCGGGCTGGCCGCCCCCGGCTGGCGCGAGGCCCTTACCCAGTTCCTTATGGTGAAACCCGATGCCCTGCCTCACATGAACTACGTGGGCATCGCGACCCTCCTGGTGGCGCCGGCCGCCTTGTTCCACAAACCCGCCCGCAAGGATATGGCCCTGTTCCTCCTGGCGGTGCCCGTCTTCTTCTTCCTCGCAAGCTTCGAGAAGCTCTCCATGCCCTTCGGCTATCCTCAGCACGCGCTCATTGTGCCGGCGGTGTTCTCGGTGGCCGTGTTGGCCGCTCTCGGACTCGACCGCATCGAAATGCGCGCCGGCCCCGCCCTGCCGGGCGTCTGGCGCCCCGCCTTGGTCGTCCTCGCGTGCTCAGCCATCTTGTTCTGGGCCAGCGCCACCGACGCACGAGGACGCGTCGTCATGTTCGTTCTGCTCATCCTTTTGCTCCTGGTAATCCGAACGCGCCTCACGATCCACTTGGCGGCATTGCTCGTGGCCGCCCTGCTCTTCTTCGACCTCGCCCTAGCCAACGCGAACGCCTACCGACATCCCTTCGACGATGCGCCGGCGTGCTACCGGACCCATGTGGCGGCCATCGGCGCCGCCCAGGAGCAGGCCATCGGACAGAGGATCTTCGTATCGTCCCATCCTCTCGACATTGCCCTTTCCCCCAATCTCGGCATGTTGTTCCCCGTCCATGCCGCCGGAGGAACCCACTTGCCCCTGTCCCGCGATCAGGTCGCGTGGTGGCGGCGTCTCGCACCCGCCGAACAGCGCCCACAGGATGGCGCCGCCGGAACCATCGAGCCCTCCGAAGTGAGCGCAGTCCTCCTCGATATCATGGCCGTCCGCGCCATCCTGTCCTCAAAGCAAGGCGGCCTACAGGACGACGCTTACAAGGACGAGACCTCCGCGCTCCACAGTGTCCAGACCGATGCCCAAGTCCGGCTCCTCGTCAACGACAACGCCTTGCCTCGGGCTTTCTGCGTCAGCGCCTGGTACGGCGTCGAGTCCGTCAACGACGCGATCGACCTCATGACCCAGCCCGATTTCGACAGCACGGCGGCCTGCGCAATCGAGGTCCATTCGCAGGGACTCGTTGCCCTCAAGGCGCTTCTCCCGGAGACCCCGCCGGGCAGCCCCGTCGACACCTCCGGCGAAACCGCCCCAGGCACCTGCGAACTCCTGACGGACACGCCCCAGCGCCTGGTGCTTCATGCCCACGCCCCGGGGCCGGTGATCGTGGTCCTCGCAGACACCTATGCCTCCGGTTGGCGTGCCTCCGTCGACGGCATTCCATGGCCGATTCTGAAAACCAATGGCCTGTTCCGCGGCGTCGCAATTCCGGCAGGACCTCATGAAATCGTCTTCGAGTACCGTCCCACCGAGTTCATTGTCGGCGCGGCCGCGGCGTTGTCGGCTCTGGCCTTGCTTGCCCTGATCGGATTGGTCAGCCTGATCCGCGCGAAATAGGCGCCGGCCTATCGATGGTCACGCCAAGGAGTACTTGGCCATGCACATGCGTCTTCTCGTCGCGTTGACAGCCGTGGCACTCATGCTTGGTGCCGCCCACGCGCAAGGACCGGCCAACAGGCCCGTCCGCATGGACGAGACAGGCCTGCTCCGCTGGGACGAGACGGACGACGAGGTGGCCCTGTTTGGCGTCAACTACTACCCGATGTTCGTCTTCAACTACTCGGACCTGAAGCATCTCGGCGTCGACATCGAGCGGGTGATCGACGGCGACATCACCCACTTCGTCCGCATGGGCCTCGACGCGCTACGATTGCACGTGTTCGACCGATCCATCAGCGACCTTGACGGCAATCTGCTCGATAACGAACCGCTTCGGCTGCTTGATTATCTCCTCGCACGCGCCAAGGATCGCGGTATCTACACTGTGCTTACGCCCATCGCCTGGTGGCCTACGGGGGAGGCCCATCCCGGCTTCTCCAGTCGATGGCCCATGACGGAAATGACAACCAACCCAGAGGCCTGGGCCGTCCAGTGCCGGTACCTCGGGCAATTCATGAGCCATATCAATCCGTACACCGGCTTGGCCTACCAAGACGATCCCTGCGTTCCCGTCATCGAGCTCATCAACGAGCCCCTCTATCCTGCCGGCATCGACGACTCCCGGATCGCAACCTATATCGACACCCTGGCCAAAGCCGTTCGCGATACCGGCTGCACAAAGCCCATCTTCTACAACGGCTGGGGCGACCACTACGCGGCGGTGCGCGACGCCGCCATCCAGGGCTGCTCCTTCGGCTGGTATCCCACGGGCCTGGTCGCGGGCCGCTCCCTCGCCCAGAATTTCCTCCAGCGCCTTGACGACTACCCGGCGATGCGCTGCGACGCGCTTGAGTCCAAGGCCAAGATCGTCTACGAATTCGACGCCGCCGACGTGCCGGGAAGCTACATGTACCCGGCCATGGCCCGCGCCTTTCGCAGCGGCGGCGCCCAGATCGCCACACAGTTTCAGTACGATCCCTTGCCCCTTGCGCCGCACAACCTCGGCTGGCAGACGCATTACCTATGCCTCGTTCACGCCCCGGCTATGACCATGAGCTTCATCATCGCAAACGAGGCCTTCCACAGACTGCCTCGCTTCGAAACCTACGGTACCTATCCCGAAAGCAACCGCTTCGGCGAGTTCCGCGTCTGCTACGAGGAGGATCTTAGCGAGTGGGTCACGCCCACCGCGTTCCTGTACTCGAATACAACCGCCACGCCGCCCCCGGTCCCGGATCGCCTCGAACGCATCGCCGGATACGGCTCGTCGCCCGTCGTGCGCTACCCCGGCACCGGTGCATACTTCCTCGACCGGCTTGCACCGGGCCATTGGCGGATCGAGGTGTATCCGGACGCCGTCTGGGTAGGCGATCCGTACGGCCAGCCAAGCTTTGACCGCCTCGTGTCGCGGCTGTTGTGGCGAACCTGGCCTGTCGAGATTGATCTGCCCGACCTCGGCCACGCGTTCACCGTCGAACCCCTTGATGCCGGGAATGTCCATTGCCCCGAGGTCGTCGACGGCGCCTTCCCCGTCCGTCCCGGCGTGTATCACTTGCGGCGCATCGACGCGCTGGAGGTCGAGTTGCCGGCTACCGTGGGTCGGCTCGGCCTGCGCGAATTCGTCGTGCCGCCTAAAGGCGAGGGCCTGCCCGCGCCGGATGTCCGCCATGACGCATTCTCGACCTGGCCCGAGGGCAAGTCCGTCCCGATCCGCGTTACCGTGGCCTACGAGAGGACACCCGAATCCGTGATTCTGTACGTTCAAGAACCCGACCGCGGCACGGCCTTCAGACCCCTGGCCATGGCGCCCGCGTCTCCGTACATCTACGAAGCGAGCGTCCCCGCTGACCTTGTCCGACCGGACGCGGTCGCGTACTACATTCAAGTCGCTGCTGGCGACAGGACTTGGCGCTATCCCGCCGAGGTCCCCGCCGTGGCCGAACACCTCCTGTTCGCCGTGGACAGCATGTTCGCCGCGCCCGAGGTTGACTACCACGGCCCGGCGGACGACCATGCCACGGCCGAACGCGTCGACGGCGAGGACGGCCAACAGGCACTCCGAGTTACGGCCACCGGCTTTGACCCGGAAGCCCATGGCAGCGTCGTTCATCTCCAAGTTCCCGCCGGTCCGGCCGATACTGGTGCCCTGGTCGATGGCACCCTCGTCGTGCGTGCCCGGGCCCTGTATGGCCAAACGGCATGCTTCGAATTGGGTCTTGTCCAGGATACCGACCATGCCTACGGCGTCGACGTCGTCCTGACACGCGGCTGGCGCGACTTCCGGATTCCCCTCAAAGACCTTCGGCCGCTCTGGGAGACGCCTGGCGGCCGTTGCCAGCCGGACCGTATCCGCGAGCTGTCCGTCATTCTCGGCACGTGGCTTTTTGGGCGTGACGCGGCGCTACCCCACGGCATCGAAATCGAGCGCATCACCGTCGAGCCCGCGCCAGGCCTCTGGGAAGTGCCGGTGTCGGCAAGCGACGCGCCGCCCGTGCTTCTCGATCCGGATCGCCACCAGCTCAGCATCTGGGGACGCCACTACAGTCGCCGCCTTGTACCGGGCATGACAGGGGACGCCGTGGCCCTCCGGATGGACGTCGAGGCCTTTGAACCGGCACCCGACGCGCTCTCCTTCCGGTGCGTAGCCACCGAGGAGGTCCAGCTTCGACGGGACTACCTCGCGCAGTGCGACACCGTCGTGCTCAGGGCGCGCGCGTGCGAGGCGGCCACCAATGCCGTCGAGTTGGTGCTTATCGAGCGCGACGGTTCGCCCTGGGGCACAACGGTGTCGCTGACGACCGAGTGGCGCGATATCCAACTGCCGATAAAAGACTTACAACATTTCGCCCATTGGAACGAAGGCCCTGCCGCGCGCGGCCACGCCGGCGACTGTTTCCACTCCGCCGAGGCCTCCGGCGTCAACCTCTGTTTCGGAGCCTGGCTCTATCCCGACACCTTTGCCCAGCCCCACGGCATTGAAGTCGAAACCGTCCTGCTCGATTCGATTTTAAAAAGGGGACAGACTACGAATTAGTTTGACACGGCGTCGCTTGGCGCGCTAGGCTGGATACATGAGCAGACTGGCACGAGTCGTTGTTGCAGGATTTCCGCACCATGTGACGCAGCGAGGGAACCGAGGCGCTGCCGTATTCGAGACGGATGAGGATCGGGAAACGTATCTGCGCATCCTGAGGAAGTTCTGCGAGCGTCACGGCCTTGCGATCTGGGCCTATTGCCTCATGACGAACCACATTCACCTGGTCGCTGTCCCAGAGACCGCGACATCGCTTGGCCAAGCGTTGCGTGATGCCCACACGATCTATGCGCGCTATTTCAATGAGCGTACTGTTCAACATGGTCATGTGTGGCAAGGCCGATTCTACTCATGCCCAATGGACGAAGCGCATCTGTGGGCGGCTGTGCGTTATGTCGAGCGAAATCCTGTGCGCGCGCGAATGGCCGAACACGCCAGCGAGTATCGCTGGTCAAGCGCTGCGGCCCATTGTGGGACGCGCAGTGACGCCTTGCTCTCGAAAGGCTTTCCTCCGCCCAAGATCGTTGAGGACTGGGCGGCCTGGCTTTGTGAGGGGGAAGACTGGGCGGCCGTGCGTCACATACGGAGCCAAACACATACGGGCCGCCCATGTGGCTCTGCCGAGTTCGTCGACGAACTCGAGCGTCTGCTAGGCCGGATCGTTCGCCCCCAGAAGCGCGGCCGTAAGGCAAAAAACGTACCCATCAAGCCCGAGGAAGACCACTCGGAGAGCGTTAATTCGTAGTCTGTCCCCTTTTTAGGAGAAATGTGATTTGTTTGACAAGATCTCGCGGCGAAGGTTCTTGGGCCATGTGGGGCGGGTGTCGGCGGTAGCGGGTGCCGCGCTGGCCGGGTCGGGATGTCCGACGCCGGTGATTCCGCCGAACGCGCCGGTGACGCACCGGTCGCGCGTGGTCGCTGTCCGAGGGCGCGACCTGGTCACGATGACGCGCGAGACGCTCGAGGCCTTCGGCGGCATCGAGTCGGTCGTCAATCCGGGCGAGACGGTATTCATCAAGCCGAATTTTGGCGCCATCGGCATGGTGCAGTACAACCCGATTCGCGACGGCGATTGCGCGAAACCGGAGATCGTCCTCACCGTGGCGGAGGAGTGCCTGAAGGCGGGCGCCGCCGAGGTCATCATCGGCGAAGGCGGCCAGTCGAACGTGTGGGACTGGAAGGACGTCGAGACGCTGGACGGCGCGACGAACGTGGCCGACGAGGCGGCGCGCCTCACCCACCGGTATCCCGGCAAGGTCTCGCTGGTATGCCTGAACAGCCAATCGCCGACGTACACGCCCATTCCATCGCCGTTCACGACGTTAGGCGAGATCTACATATCGAGTCTCTTGCTCGAGGCCGACCGCATCATCTCGATACCGGTGATCAAAAGCCACCGGTGGACGCAGGTCACAGCGTCGCTCAAGAATTTCGTTGGCGTGACGCCCGCACCGCGCTACGGTATGGGCCTCATGTGGCGGTTCTTGCTGCACAACGCCGGCATCGAGCAGTGTTTCCTCGACGTCGTGCGCGCCGTACAGCCGGATTTCGCTATCGCGGACTGCTCGATCTGTTGCGAGGGCAACGGGCCACACGTGATGCCCGGATGGTGGGGCACCACGGTGGACATGCGCGACCGCCTGGGCGACTGGCTCCTCTTGGCCGGCACCGACCTCGCGGCGGTCGATGCCACCGCGGCGCGCGTCATCAGCCACGATCCGGACGCGGTGGACCATCTCCGCATGGCCTACGAACAAGGCTTCGGCCAGATCCAGGAAGCGCTCATCGATCTCGACGGCGCGCGCCTCGACGAACTCCGGGTGCCGTGGCAGCCCGCCGAACACACCGAGGGCTTCAGCGAGGTCCTGCTGCCCGGCGCGATGCTCGTCCTGTAGCCTGATGGTATAATCCGAGCGGTTCGTTCACATCTCCGGAGCACGAAGGTGGACTTTCCGAAAACACGCATCCTGCTGGTCGATGACGATGAGGACTACTTTGTCATCGTGCGGGACCTCCTCGACGAGGCCGTGCCGGGCGGCTTCGCCGTCGATTGGGTTTCGTGTTGCGACAAGGCGACTGAGGTCATCGCCCAGAGCCGGCACGACGCCTGTCTTCTCGACTATCACCTAGGCGAGTGCAACGGCCTCGATGTGCTCCGCGAGGCCCAGCGGGGCGGTTCCGCCGTTCCTATCGTCATGCTGACCGGCGTCGGCGATCATGAGGTGGACGTCCAGGCCATTCACGCGGGCGCCATGGACTACCTCGACAAGGACCGTCTGTCGTCTCAACTCCTCGAGCGGAGTATCCGCCATGCTATTGCCCACAAGCGCGCGCTCGATGAACTACGCGAGGCTAATGGCCGGCTGAAGCGACTGACCGGCATGCAGCGCGACTTCCTCCGCATCGTGTTGCACGACCTGAAATCGCCCATCGGCACGACCACGATGTTTCTCGAGAGTCTCGGCGCCGGCGATTGGGGCACGCTGTCCGACACGCAACAAGACTGGATCGATCGCTCGCGGCACTTGCTCAGGGGCGTTACGGGGTTCCTCCACGACCTCCAAACCCTCGCCTCGCTCGATGTCGGCAGGCTCGAAGGAACGCGCGAACTCGTGGATATTGCGGCAACGGTCGAGTCGGTCGTTGCCGACAACCGGGATGTCATCGCGGCTCACGGTCACACCATGAAGGTCGAGGCGGCCTCAGGACTATCGCCCGCGTACGGCCATGCGCGCTTGTTGCACGAGGCCATCGCCAATCTCCTAACCAACGCCGCCAAGTACACGCCCGACGGCGGCCGGATTGAGATCCGCGTCCGTGCCGCCGACGGCGCCACCCGTATCGAGGTTCAGGACAACGGCATCGGCATCGCTCCCGAGGATCAGTCTCGACTGTTCCAGGACTTCGTGCGGATCCGCCGCGAGGATGTGCCCATGGCCCGCGTCGAAGGAACCGGCCTCGGCCTGTCGATTGTCCGGCGCATCGCCGAACTGCACGGAGGTCGAATCACCGTATCGAGCGTGCTCGATGAAGGGAGCACGTTCACCCTTACGCTACCCGCCCCCAAGGCTGCCGCTGCCGCCGACGCCTCCGCCGGCGGAATCGAGGAGCGCTCGCGCCATGGCTGAGCCACCCCGCGCCGAGACCATCGCCGTTCAAGTGGGCCCCTTGCAGATCGGCGGCGGTGCGCCGGTGGTCGTCCAGTCGATGACGAACACGCCGACGGCCGACATCGGGGCCACGGCGGCGCAGATCGTCGCCCTCATCGAGGCCGGCTCGGAAATGGTGCGATTCACCATCGATTCGCGCGAGGCCGCCGCCGCGACGCCCGAGATCGCCCGGCGCGTCCGCGATGCCGGCTATCCTGCACCCCTCATCGGCGATTTTCACTACAACGGTCACGCCTTGCTCCGCGAGTATCCGGACTGCGCGCGCGCGCTCGACAAATACCGGATCAATCCCGGCAACGTTGGTTCGGGCGCATCCTACGACGCGAACTTCGAGGCCTTCTGCCACATCGCCCGCGATAACGGCAAACCGGTGCGGATCGGCGTGAACAGCGGCTCGCTGAACCAGGACGTCGTCGCGCGCGAGATGACCAAGAACGCTGGCCGCAAGCCCCCAAGACCGCCCGAAGACGTCCTCAACGAGTGTATGATCCTGTCCGCCATCGAGTCTGCCGAGGCGGCACTGGCCCACGGCCTTCGCCCGGACCAGATCATCCTGTCGGCGAAGAGCTCGACCCCGCGCCACCTCATCGCGCTGTACCGCGATCTGGCCGCGCGCACCAAGCAGCCGCTCCACCTCGGCCTCACCGAAGCCGGCATGGCGATCCAGGGCCTCGTCTGGTCGACGGCGGCCATGGCGGTACTCCTCGAGGAAGGCATCGGCGACACCATCCGCGTGTCCCTGACGCCGCGGCCCGACGGCGACCGTCGCGACGAGGTATACGCCGCCTGCGAGATCCTTCAGGCCCTCGGCCTACGTGCCTTCACGCCGTCCATCACCGCATGTCCCGGCTGCGGCCGCACCGACGGCGTTCTGTACCAGCAGCTCGCTGAGCGCACGCGCGAATACGTCACGGCGCGCGTGCCGGAATGGCGCACGATGTATCCGGGCTCCGAGACGCTCAAGTTCGCCGTGATGGGCTGCATCGTCAACGGCCCCGGCGAATCCAAGGCCGCCAACGTCGGCATCAGCCTCCCCGGCAAAGGCGAATCCCCCTCTTGCCCCGTCTACGTCGACGGCCAGCTCCACACCCGCCTCGACGATTCCCTCGACACCATCGTGCAGGCCTTCCTCGGCATCATCGAGGAGTACGTTGCACGCCGATTCGCGTGTCGGTCATAGGGATCGAGTTCTAGAGCCCTCCGGGCGTTCCGTTACCGCACAGATCGCGCGACGCGGAAACCGAGCTTGTCGTTGTGCTCCTCAGGCAGGTTCCAGCTTCGATAGGCCGCGCGGCATTGGGCCGCCTCGGACGCCCAGCTCCCGCCGCGCCAGATCCGCCACGCATCGTCGGATCCGCCGACCGGATTGACCTGATTGGACGCTGTGTAGTCGAGCATACGGTCGTGGCACCATTCCCAGACGTTGCCGCTCATGTCGTAGCAGCCGACCGGGCTGCGGCTGTCCACGGCACCCTCCACCGTGCCGCTGAACAGGCCGACGAGGCTCGTGAAGGGCACGACGCTGAGCCCGGCGGGATTGGTGTTGGTGTAGTTGCACCGTGTTCGGTCGATGAGGTTGGCGCGGAAGGCGTAGAGCCATGAATAGCCGGTGTACCACTCGGGGCAGATTACGTCCTCGCGCGTGTCGTCCCAGGCGGCGGCCCGCTCCCATTCGGCCTCGGTGGGCAACCGGAACCCTTTGGGCACAGGCTCGATGCGTGTCCATGTCGACAGGTCGTAGCACACCGGCAGCCCCGCCTGTTCGCTGAGCCAGTTGCAGAACGCCACAGCCCCGTACCAGGTTACCTCGACCACCGGATAATCGGCCATGGAGCGGCCGTCACGTTCCTTCGGGGAAAAGCTTCCATCGGCGAACCCGATCGGACACGTGGCCGAGGCCAGCGCGAGCACCAACTGACCCCCCGTGTTGACCTGCTGGCCGGTGGGATCGATCCGGCCTCGGGCGAGCGCCCAGTTCAACGTATCGGAGAACTCCTGCCCGGTCACTTCGAACATGCCGATCTGGTACTCATCAAGATACACGAAGTGTGCCGGAAGCATGGCATCGTCGGCATCCGGATCGTCGTCCTGAGCCCCCATCTGGAACCAGCCCTTCGGCACCGATGCCACCGGAGTCGGGCTTGCCACCACGGTAACCGCGGCTGTCTGCGTGGCCGTAGACTCTTCGCCGCCCGACGTCACCGTCAGCGACACCGTGTAGGCGCCCGGTGCGACGAAGGTGTGTTCCGGATGCTGTTCCACACTCGATTCGCCATCGCCGAAGCTCCAGGCCCACGCCGTGATCGCGCCCGGTCCGGAAAAGGAGGTGTCGGTGAACTGAACGTCCAGGGGCGCGAGGCCGATTGTCGGCGTCGCTTCGAAATCCGCCGTGAGCGGCCGCTGGTCGACGGTGATGAGATTCTCTCGGGTGCGCGTGTCCTCGCGATCCTCTCTCGTGATGGTCAGGGAGACCGTATACGTTCCCGGCGTCTGATAAACGTGGGCCGGACTCGGGTCGGCGCTGGTGGCACCGTCGCCAAAACTCCAGAGCCATGTCGCGATGTCGCCATCGTTGGATTCGGAAAGGTCCGTGAACTGTACCGTGAGCGGATTCATGCCGGAGACGGGATCGGCCTGGAAATCCGCCGTGAGGCGTTTGGGACACCCCGCCACAAGCACCGGCAGTGCCAATACCGCCAGCGTTAAAACCCACACGAACCCCTTGCGTTCCATAGAGCGCTCCTCCTGATTTCCTCGGGCGAACCCGATTGCTCTGTGGCATTGTGGTTCAAAAGGCGAGTGAAGTCAATGGGGTACAGGACGGTCCGTCCCGGGCTGTTCGTCCGCCTCTTCCGAGGTGATGAACGCAATCCGACGAATCCGTTCGATCCGTTGCCCTACGCCGTCTTGTCGCCCATGCGAAACGCGGCGCGGTAAGCCTCCCAGAGATGTTCCTTCGACTTGTCCCAGGTGAGCCCAGCCAGGATCCGCTCTTTGCCGATTCGGCCGAGGCGTTCGCGCATTTCGGGCGATTCGAGCAAGATATGGATCTTCTCGGCGAGGTCCTTCTCCTCGTTGGGCTTCGCATAGAGGGCGGCGTCTTCAGCGGAATACCGGACTTCGCACAAGTCGAATGCCACCAGTGGCTTGCCCATGGCCATATACTCGAGGACCTTGACGAGGTTGGCCTTGTCGTTGAGCGGGGTCTTGGGATCGGGCGCAACGCACACGTCCGCGGAGGCAATACCGACCATCACCTCGGCGTACGGCACGCGGCCGGTGAAGGTCAGGTACTCGGCGACCCCGAGCTCGGCGGCGTAGGCCTTGAGGCGCTCGAGTTCGGTGCCGCCACCCATGACGTGCACATGGAAATCGTCGCGGCCGAAATCGTCGATGAGGTGGCGCACAGCCCGCACGAGAATGTCGACGCCGTCTTGCGGCCCCATCATGCCGACGTACGCGAGCAGGTACGGTTTGCCACGGCGCAGCTCGGGCCTGGGCTGCACATCCTTGAGGCTGGCGCGATCCGGGCCGTTCCGCACCACAAAGGTCTTCTCGTGTGGCACGCCACCGCGCGTGAGGGCCACCTGCCGATACGACTCGTTGATGGTCACGATGACGTCGCACCCGCGGTAGGTCAGCCGCTCGAAGAAGCGCAGGGCTTTGTACATGAATCCGCCCGTGGCGCCGTTCTTGTGCATGACGTACATGTCCGGCGCGAGGTCGTGCTGGTCGTAGACGACGCGTTTGCCGAGGATCTTGTAGGGTAACGCGAGCAGGATGAGGGTATCCGGGGGATTGCACAGATGGATGACATCGAAGCCTTCGCGCACGAAGACCACGAGTGACAGCCAGCCCATCATGAGCATGGCCACGCCGTACTCGATGAGGTACGAGACGGCGCCGCCCGTCGATTCGAAGGGCCGATAGCGGTAGATCGAGACGCCGTCGATCACCTCATGGCCTGCGGTATCGACGGTATCCCCCTTCGGTGAGATGGCCGCCACTTGGTACCCGGCCTCGCGCAACGCCAGGGCCTCGCGCCACGGCCGGCGGTCGAAAGGCAGCGATAGGTTCTCGACGAGGATCAGGACGCGGCCCTTAGGCTTCGTTGCCGACGGCGTGGTATCGCTCATCATGCGCCTCTACTCGGCCACCGTTTCGCCGCGCCCGACACCGAGGTAAAGGATCCCGGCGCGGGCCACGTCGGCGGGATTCCACGTGCGCTGGCCGTCCACAACGGCCTCGACACCGGCCGCGCGCCACGCGGCGAAATCGGGATGCTCGAATGCCCTATGGGCGGTGTTCAAGATGACGGCATCGAGGGCGTCGACACCGACCTTCGCCGAGGCAAAACCGGCCGAGGCGAGTTCGGCGTCCGTGTAGAAGGGATCTTCGATCGAAACGACGGCGCCGCGTGCCTCGAGCGCCTTCTGCAAATCGAACGCGGGACTCATAGCGCTCACCTTGACGTTCGGCCTGAAGCCAAGGCCGAGAACGTGTACGCGACGGCCCTTTAGGGCGCTCCAAGCCTTCTCGAGGCGCTCGACGTTGCGACGCGGCTGATCATCGTTGATCGCGCGCGCCGCCGTGGACAGCTTTTGCGGCACATGGTGGCGCATGGCGTCCTGGATCACGAAATAGGGATACACCGGCGTGCAGTGACCGCCGACGCCGATGCCGGGCTTCAGCAAGTGCGTCTCGTGGTCTTTGTTCGCTTCGAGCACGGCGGCGAAATCCACGCCGACGCGTTCGCTGTACGCGGCGAGTTCATTGGCCAAGGCAATATTGACGTCGCGGTAGAGCATGCCGGCGAGCTTGGTCAGTTCGGCCGCTTCGAGCGAACCGACGTTGACGATCTCGGCCCCGAGATAGGCGGCGTACATCGCGCCCGCCCTTTCGGCTGACGGCGCGTCGACGCCGCCCACGACCTTGGGCGTAGTCTTGAGTCGCTCGAACACGCGATTGGCCTTGACGCGCTCGGGGCTGAACGCTACGGAGAAGTCCTGGCCGGCGCGCATGCCACTGGCCTCCTCGAGGGCGGGAATCATCACGTTTCGCGTGCCGCCAACGGCCACGGTGGTTTCGTAGCAGACGAGGAGGCCCGACTTCATGCCGTCACCAATGGCCTGAGACGCGTCCAGCAGCGTGGCGTAGTCAATCTCTTTGGCCTCGGTGAGCAGTGCCGGCACGATCACGATGACGGCGTCCACCTTGGCAGCGGCGGCCTTCGTGTCGGTGGTGGCATCGAGGCGGCCGGCCTTGACGTTGCGTTCGAGGTATGCGTCGAGTTCCGGCTCCTCGTAGGGACAGGTTCCGGCGTTGATCTGGTTAATCAGGGCCGGCTTGACATCGCAGACCGTCACCGTGGCTCCGTTCTCGGCCATACAACAGGCTAGGGGTAGGCCCATGCGCCCCCCGCCGACCACGGCGATCTTCATATTGCCAACTCCCTCAGCTCGCGCCACGGTTCCATGCCTCCATCCGTGCGCGGCGGCTAGTGACCCGCCAAGCGCTGCAACGATTCCTCGCGCGTGAAGTACCGACGTTCCTGCAAGAGATGGTTTTCCTTCGCAGAGTAGTACGTGGCTTGTGCGTTGTCCTGCGGACGGGCGACGATCTGATCGAGCATCGGCATCGTCTGCTGGAACAACGTCCAGGCGAACTCGAGCGCGCGTCCGTACACGGTCTTCACTTCATCGAAGGCGGGATAGAGGCTGTATTGGACCTGGGACACGACCGGGCCGTCGTCGATACCGGGCGTGATCTCGTGGATGGTCACGCCGTGCATAGGCTCCTCATTCTTGAGCGCCCAGTTGATGGGCGACACGCCACGGTACTTCGGCAACGGGGCGTTATGAAGATTCAGGATGCGGCCGCACTTGTCGATGAACCACTTCTTGATGATGCGATCATAGAAGCACGAGAACGCGAGATCGATCGTCCAATCCTCGACCTCGACGCCGGGAATGTCCTTGAAATGGCCCGAGTCCACCGTCGGCACCCCGTGGGCATCGGCCCATTCCTTCAGCGAGGCAGTCCACTTGGGCTCGGGAATCACCGGTACGACTCGAACCAGGTTGTAGTCCGGACTCTCATGAAACCAACCCGCGATCCGCCGCGCCAATTCGCCCTTGCCCAACAGGATCACGCTCTTTGCCATGCGGTACGTTCCTCCCCAAGATTTCGTGGGCCTGCGCCCACGACCCATGCTAGCCAATCTCAATAACCCGACCGCCATCCTTCAACGAGCGGTCGCACGCCTCGAGCAAGGTGACGATTCGGGCTCCGGCTTGGCCGTCGTTGAACGGGCGCGTCTTGTTCGTGATGCATTCGACCATATACTGCACCTCGGCCTGGAGGGCTTCGGTGTTCGGGATCACGGGTGCGTGCATGTCGCCGAAACGCGGCGTCGCGAGCACGTGGTAGAGACCTTCCTGCGTCTTGACCTCCATGCCCTTGTCGTAGACCTTGATTCGCTCCTCGACGTTGCCGTCATCCCACACGAGCATACGGTTCGATCCGCCGACGATGGTACGGCGGATCTTGACGGGAGACAGCCAATTCACATGGAAGTGGGCCATCACGTTGTTGTCATAGAAGACGCTCACGTGAGCCACGTCGACCAACCCCGTCCCGAAGTGGTCGGCGCCGTGGGCCGAGATGGCCCTCGCCGACGGTCCGAGGAGATAGTCCATGATTGAGAAATCATGGGGCGCCAAATCCCAGATCACGTTCACATCGTGCTGGAAAATGCCGAGATTGATCCGGACGGAGTCGTAGTAGTAGAGATCTCCCAGATCGCCGCCGTCCACTAGCTCCTTCATCTTGTTCACGGCCCCGGTGAACAGGAACGTGTGGTCCACCATGAGAACCAGGTCTTTGCTTTCGGCAATATCTACTAAGTCCTTGGCCTGCTGGCAGTTAGAAGTCATCGGCTTCTCGAGCCACACGTGCTTGCCGTTCTCGAGCGCCGTTCGAGCGAGCGGATGGTGCGCAAAGACCGGCGTCGCGATGGCCACGATATCGATATCCGCCGCCTGCGTGACGCGCGCCGCGTCATCTACGAGGTCGACGGCCGGAAAGGTCCGGCCGGCCAAGTCACGGCGCTTCGGGTCCGTATCGGCGATGCGGACGAGCTTGCAGTGCTGGTTCGCGTTGAAGTTGCGCGCGATGTTAGGCCCCCAATACCCGTATCCAACGAGACCAACGCGCATCATGGATCCTCCTCGCAGCTCGTCTATCGGCCCAAGCAGACGTGTCCCCTTCCGGGAACGCGGTCGATTGATGGGCGGATTATACGCGCGGATCCCAAGCGAGTCAAACGCCATTTCACCCGGAACTCCCCCAAAACGGGCCGTCGCCTAACTAAAGCTAAGTGTCTACTATTGCTTGATTTGCGGATTTGACTCGCCGCAAGCAAGGTGTGCTACACTGCGCCTGGTGCCGTTGGCTTCCATCCGGGCCGGGGGCGTGAGAACAGAATGGGACTGCGTCGATGCATCGCGTGACCGGAGCAGACGTCTTGTGGGGCAGGCTCATGCCTGCGGTCGTGTGCGTCGCCATGTCCGTTCACGCCGGAGTCGCGAAGGCCGATGATCTTCCTGCCGAGACCGGTCGCGTTCCCGTAGCGGCTCCGGAAAGCGTCGGCGACCGGTTGGCCACACTCGAACCGCGCTTCCCGGCGCCACTGCTCGAGGCGTTTGCCGCACCGGCTGAGGAACCGTTGCCCATTCGCCTGCTGGGTGTGGACTTGGTGCAGCAGCACGCGCTCCTCGAGCGCGAGACGCCTCGGGTGGTGAGCGGTCCGCCCCTCGAAATCGTGGCCTATTGGAGTCCGAACACGGACCTCGGGACCGGTCTCTCGCTCGCCGTCCGATTCTCGTCGCGTGATGGTAAGATCACCCGATCCCACGACTTTTCGGTGGGACCCGGAAAGGGCGAGCGGCCGTGGTGCGTCGGGGTCGTGTATAAGCAGTCCTACGCGATAGACACCGTTCCGCTGGGGATGGCCTTCAGCGGTCTCATTTACGTGACGCTGAACTTCCCTTCGCCGAACACGGCGGGGGTCGCCCTCACGCCCCTCCAGAGCATCGAGGCGGATCTCGCCCCAACCGTGGGCAAGGCCAAGGTCGCGGCGAGTCGCTATCCCGAGTTCTTTGGCAAGGATGCCCGCTCCTTGTCGACCAGTTTCCGCCTCGGCCTGCGCGCGAGTGTCGAGATTCCCATCCCCGCAGCGTGGCAGCAAGGCGTGACGGCCATTGGCGTCGTATCCGCGTTCTCCTTCGGCTCGGTCAAGCAGGGCCAGCCGCTGTGCGAAGTCGTGGTTGTCTCGGCCGACGGACATCCGACCACGCTGTTGCTCGAGAGCGGCGTGACGACCGCCCGCGCGGACTACGATTTCAATGGCCCCGAACACGAGAACCACCAACGGATCGCACCGATTGAATCCACGGAGGCCGACTACCTCAACGTGGCGGGGGCGCCGTTCAAGAAGCACAAGTACCCCGGCATTCTCCCATTGCCCCGGCCTCTCGATCGCGCATCGTCCATCACATTCCGCGCGGCCGGCAGCGTCATCCTCGACGTGTACGATGTGCTCTTGCTGTATGGCCCATGCCCGGAAGACACGGCCGCCAGCGTGTCTCGGGGGGCGCAATGACCGACCAAGCGAAATCGGCGACGGTAACTCGAAGCACGCTAGTCTGGGTCGCGGTGGTTTTATTCGTCGGCGTGACCTTGTTCATCGGCGAAGCGGCCTTGGCGGCTGGGGCGGGGCTGATACTGGCCGTGGCGTTCGCGCCTGCTGCACCGTGGTTGCTGATTGGATTCCTCGCGGTCCTGCTCGGGTTCTGCGTGCCGATGAGTGAAACCCCGGTTCCCGTGGCCGGCATGCGGTTCTACGGCGCCGATGTCCTTCTCTATTTCCTGGCCCTCGCGGCGCTCTTCCTCGTGCGCGAGGTCGCGGCCGGCCGGCGCGTGGTCGCTGGACGACCTCAGGGCGAGAAGGTGCTGCTTTTCCTTCTCGGGACCATGTTCTGCTACGGATTCGTCTCGCTTTTCGTCGGCGTTTCCCACGACTACGCCATCAATGACGCACTTGGCACTTTCCGCCGCCTGTATTTCTACGCGCTGAGCGTGGTTCTCGCCTTGGTGCTTCCGCTGCAGGAACGGCATCTTCGGCGGCTCGAGTACGCGTTCTGGGGGGCGTGCGGATTCGTGGTTCTGATTGGCCTATATCGCTCCGCCACCGGTAAGACCTGGCTCGAGGACTACTTCACCAAACCCACCGGCTACATCACGCAGAAGCGGCTACTGTCTCACACGGAGATCGCCTCGCTCGGAATGGCCCTCGGCTACTTCATGGCCAAGCTCCGGACCAAGCCGTCTGTGCTCGTGCGACTCATCGGCATCGCGGCCTCGGGCGCGGCCGTCCTGTTTCTCCTGCTCAGCGGATGGCGCCTGGCGCTCGGCTACATCGTGATCGCGCCGGTGCTGGCGCTCTGCCTGATGGCCTGGCTCCGCCGACAGCGTGTGATGAGCGTACTGTGGGCCGCCGTGCTCATCGGCGGTTTTGTTATCGCAGGTGGCGCCGCCATGGCCTTCCTGGCGTTTCCGGAAAAGGCTATCGAGACGCTCCAACTCACCCAGATGCGCATTACCGAGTGGCACTTCGACGAAGATCTCCGGTACTACGCATGGAAAGAGGTCCTCGACCTGACAAGGTCACACCCGATCCTGGGCGTCGGCCTGGGGCACCAGCTCGTGATCTTCATCCGATCCAGCGATGGGGCCTTTCGCGGCGTGCCCACCACCTCGCACAACACCTATCTTGATGTGCTATATCAGTCTGGCGTCATCGGTTTCGCCCTGTTCGTTGTGTTTCACTTGATCTTCCTGGTGTATCTGGTTCGGCACATCCGGCGCGTCAAACCGGAGTATCACGCCGTTCTGACCGGTCTGGTGTGCGCCTATCTCTGCGTGATGACGGTAATCGCCATGCAGCCCCTCCAGCCGGCCGGCGTCGTGGGCCTCCATATCATGATGGGATTCATTCTGCTCCTGCTGCGTCCGGAGCACGCGATGGTTCCCGAGGCGCGCGCGCCGGCCGTCGTCGGCCAAGCGGAAGGGCAGAGCTAGCCCATGCGCGGGATCAAACGAACCGTTGGCCACACGTTCATCTATATGCTCGGTCTCATCCTGAACCGAGGCGTGGCGTTCTTGCTTGTGCCGTTCTACGCCCGCGCTCTCGAGCCGTCCGTCTTCGCGAAGCTGGATCTCTGCATGACCACGGTACTGTTCTTGGCGCCCTTGTTTGAGCTGGGCATGGCTTCGGCGATGCTGCGTTTCTTTCATCTCTACGAAGACCCCGAAGAGCGCCTTGCGGCCACGCGCACGAGCTTCACGTTCATTCTCTTGGCCGTATCGGCCTTCACGGCGCTCGTGCTGGGCGTCGCCAACGTCTTGTCCGTGGGGGTGTTCGGCGACGAGGCCGGTGCTTCGCTGATCCGGTTGGTGGGGCTGACAGCGGCCATCACCGTCGTTGGCAACCAAGTGCTGGCCCTGTTGCGGGCGCAGGAGAAGAGCGTCTCGTTTGCCATACTCAACCTCGTGCGCTCCCTCGTGGGCCCGGCCGCCATCATCCTCCTGGTGGTTCGCTTCGACCTCGGTCTGTACGGCGTCTTGTGGGGCGAGATTGCCGGCCTTGGCGTGATGATGATTGCCGGTATCGTCATGTGCCGGCGCTGGTTCGGCCTCACGCTCAGCGGCAAGGCACTGCGCGAGATGCTCGCCTTCGGACTTCCCTTGCTGCCGATGGGGCTGTCCACGCCCATCATCACCATGTCCGACCGGTATTTCCTGCGCATTTGGGTCGGCTTCGAGGAGTTGGCCGTATACAGTCTCGGCTTCAAAATCGCCATGATCGTCACGCTGCTGACGCGAGCGTTTCAGACGGCATGGCCGGCCGCCGCTTACCAAATCGCCAAGGAAGAAGACGCAACGCGCAGCATCGCCGACATCTTCCGAATCGTAGTGGTCGGCATTTCCGCCATGGCCCTGTTCTTGTCGGTGGCCGCGCCCGAGCTCGTCCAGATCGTCGGCGGCCGGGCCATCTACATGCCGGCGCGCGCCATTGTGCCGTGGATTGCCTTCTCGTACGCTGTGTACTTGTGCGTGTTGTACGTCTTGACAAGCCTCACCATCGCCAACAAGACGGGCGCTGTGTTCCTGGTCGTCTCCGGAGGTTGCATCGCCAAGATTCTACTGAATCTCGCGCTGATCAAGACCTACGGCACCGTCGGTGCGGCCGTGTCGACCCTGGCCGCATTCGCGGTCGAGTTGATCGTAGGCTATGCGGTCGCCCAACGCATCTATCCCGTGCCCTACCCACTGCGCCGCATCCTCCTGTTCACCATCGCGGTCACGGCCAGCGCCGTCGGCGCCTGGTCGGCCTCGAGGCTCTCTCTTGGCCTCAGCCTCGCCCTGCGGGTGCTGGTTCTCGCGGCATTTCCGGTGGCGGCCTTTGGAACGGGCATGATTCACCGCTCGGAACTCCGTAGCGTCTGGAGATCGATTGCACCCCGCATCGAGCGGTTTCTCCCCGGAAGGAATCCGTCGCCATGAGGCTCGCCTCGACAGGGATCGCCTGTATCCTCCTGGCCTTCGCGCGCGCGGCTGCTGCCGAGGAAGCACCGACGCCCTCTCGGCCCATCCCCATCCGTCCCCTCATGTTCGCCATCGAGACGCCGCGCGTTTCGGCCGAGTTGGTCGGTCTCGATATCGAACAGGACGGGCGGCTTATGGAAGAGCCGGTGCCTCGGATCCATGAGGGTGGCCCGGTCACATTCCGGCTGTACTGGCATGTGCTCGGCGCGCTGCCGAAAAGCACCGAGGTGCGCGTCCGCCTCGAAAGCTCCGGGCCGACGCGAGACGAACGGTTCCCGGTGCCGGGCGCCGGATGGCGGATCGGCGGCGTCTACCCCCACGCCTTCGAGATGCCGATCTGGCGCGTGTACGGCAGCGGCCGGAACACCCTTTGGTTGTCACTTTCCAGCGGTGGTGACGACGCGCTGCTGTACAGTATGCCGGTGCACATCGCGCCGGCCGCCGCGCCGTCGACCCTCGATGCCACCCAACTGGCCGACGTGTTTGGCGCGGATGCCGTCCGTCTCAAGACCCGGTTTCGGTTGGGCGTCGACGGGGCGATCTCCCTCGATATGCCCGACGACGCACCGGCGCGTGTGGCGGAGGTGGGCCTAGTGTCCTCGGTGGCATTCAAAGCGCTCTTCCATCGAGGTGATCGCGTGTGTTCGGTCGTCCTCCACGATGCGGATGGCGGCGATCCGGTGACGAAGTACCTCGTTCATGGCGAGTCGACCATGCAAACCGACTTCGAGACGTATCGGCCGGAAGATGTCGAGAAGGTGCGTGTGCCGGTATTCTCGGAAACCTCCTCGCCCGAGGCGGGCGAGGGTGAGGCTAAGAAGCGCGAATACATCGGCCGCTTCGCGCTCGAACAGCCGATGCGCATCGCTCGCATCGAGATGCAGTACCTTATGCCGGAAGCAGTACTGCAGGTTCAGGAGGTGGTGCTCGTGCCGGCCAAGGAGAATCGATAGCCCATGAAGAAGGCGCTGCTCATCACGCCGAATTTCCCGCCCGTCGTAGGCGGTGTGGCGCACATCTTGCATCATGTGTGCCGGAGTCTTCCGCCCGAGCAGATCGTTGTGCTCGCCCCATGGGGCGTGAATACCAGCGCGGATCGTGAGTACAACGCCGACTCGAAAGCCGTGGCCCGTGCCTTCGATGCCGAACAGCCCTTCCGCATCTACCGTGCCGGGTATCGCATGAGTCCCCAAGCGGTGACGCTCCTGTCCGTGTTCTGGTTTGGCTTGCATACGCTATGGCTCATCCTGCGCGAGCGGCCGGACGTCCTCTACTTCGGCCAGCCCTATCCCATCGGCTTGATTGGCCTTGTCACCCGCCTGGTCGGTGTGCCCTACGTTGTGCATACGTACGGCAGCGAGCTGGTCCGGCCACGCGGGCCCCTCGGCGACCGGCTCCGCCGGCTCGTGTTGCGCAACGCCTTCCGCGTGATTACCATCAGCCAATGGGGCTCGGACACCGTGGTGCATATGGGCGTTGCGCCGCAGCGTGCCGTGGTGATCCATCCGAAACTTGATCTCGAACGGTTCGAGCAACCCTTCGATGTCGACGCATTCAAAGCCAAAGAGGGTCTGGCCGGCAAACGTGTTCTGATCACGGTGGGCCGCCTCTCGGTGCGCAAAGGTCAGCACTTGGTCATTCGTGCGTTACCGGAGATCCTCAAGGACTTCCCGAACACCGTCTACGCCGTTGTGGGCGCCGGGCCGGAGGAGGCGATGATGCGTGACGAGGCGCACAAGGCCGGCGTGGCCGACCGCGTTCTTTTTCCAGGCAATCGCGACGTGGTGGCCTTCTACAAGGCCTGCGACCTGTTCATCATGCCCAGCCTGTACATCGAGCGGCCTCGCGGCGACATCGAGAGCTTCGGTATTGTGTACATTGAGGCCAATGCCTGTGGGAAACCGGCCATCGGCGCCGACAACGGTGGTATTCCGGACGCCGTCTTGGACGGTGAGACCGGACTGCTGGTCGAGACGGACAGCGTTTCCTCCATTGTCGAGGCTGTGACGCGGCTGCTGGCTGACGCCGCGCTTTGCGAACGCCTCGGCCGTCAAGGCTACGCCCGCGTGAAACGCGAGTTCACGCTCGACAAGTACGCGGAGGAGTTCCAGCGTCTGGTGCTCGATCCGCTGCCGCCCGCCTTGCCAGAGGAGATGCGGCGCGGCTAAGATGAAGACACGACGCTGCCCCGCGGGGCGGCGAATCCTGCGAGGAGATTTTCGCATGCGGAGAATGGCGGCGATCCTGTTTTCAACCATGACGGTATGTTCGGCCGTGTTCGCGGGCGAAGCCCCGCAGCGCGTGGTGTGGATCACCATCGACGCGCTATACGCCGGCCATTTGCATTTCATGGGCTACGGCCGCGAGACCTCGCCCTGGCTCGATGCCCTGGCTACCCAGTCGGTCGTGTTCGATCGTGCCTTCTCGCCCTCGCACACGACCGTCCGTAGTGTGCCCATGTACATGACCGGCCGATATCAGTCCGAACTCTATGAGAACCCCATCCGCGACCGCGTCGTGCCCGATCGATTCGTTACCTTGGCCGAGGTTTTCAAAGCGGCCGGATTCGCCACCTGGTGGTTCACCACCAACGGCAATGCCTCGGCGGATGTTGGGCTCGGCCAAGGCGTCGACCATCACTTCCTGTTGCAGCCCGCCAGCGACCTCACTTCCAGTATCGACGAACTCATCGCGCTCGTGCGTGATGAGTACACGCCCGGAGGCGGCCGTGAGTTCATCTATCTGCACACGGCGGATGTTCACGATCCCTATTTGCCACCATATCCCTACGACAAGATGTTTGCCGACGCCTATACGCGCGCCGTCGTCCAGCGGGGCCAGCCGCTGGATATCCACGGCGAGCGCGTCCGCAGCAACCTCCGTCAACTCTCCGAAGACCACGACCTTCAGCAAGCGGACATCGATTTCCTCGTGAGCCAATACGATGGCGCCATTCGATATACCGACGCGCGGCTCGCCGCCCTCCTCGAATCGGTTCGGTTCGACCCGGCACACGATTTACTGCTCATTGCCGCCGATCACGGCGAGCAGTTTTTCGAGCACGGTTTCTGGGGCCACGGCTACTCGTTGCTGACGTGCGATTTTCACGTGCCGCTCATCATTCGCTACGACGGATTCACGCCGGCAAGGCATGCCCCGCCCGTAAGCCTGCTCGACCTGTTTCCAACATTCTGTGACCTCTTTGGCCTCGAGCGCCCCGCGAACCTGCGCGGCACGAGTATCCTACCGACCATCCGGGGCGAGGCCCAGGAGCCGCACTACGTCGTGGGCGAAGGGGCCGACTGGCACGGGCGCGGAGCGATCATCGTCGGCGACGGCTATCTCTATGCGCTGTGCACCAAGGCCACGGCCCACTGGCCATGGTCCGTCTGGCCTTTCCGCGAGGAACTCTACGATTTGCAGAGCGACATGGCTTGCCGGAACGACGTGCTCGGCCAAACACCCGAGGTCGCCTTGGCCCTCAACAACAAGCTCCGAGAGCACGACAGCCGCTTCGCGCCGTTCGACCGCAGCCGGATCCGATACGAGGAAAGCAAACTCGCCTTCGGCCCCAATCTCTTCGCGGCCGAGGGCGGAGGCGTCTCGGTACCGCCACCGGATGACGCTTTCGGGAAGAAAGGCGAAGACGGGACGCTGGCCCTCAGTCCGGTGCGGCAGGAAATTGTGTTTGGGGCCAAGACGGGAGCTTCGTTCCAGAGTCACGTGATCGATATCGAGTACACCCTAGCCTCGGGCGCCCTCGTGTTCGAGGTGCGCGCCGGCGAGACGGGCGAAGTGCTTGACGCGTTCACGTGCCGCCGGCCCCAAGGCCAGCCCACGGCCCTGCGCCGCATTGTATTCCCGAAGTCGGAAACGACCAAGTTGGCCGTGCGCATCGAAGACTACGGCCAGGCCACCATCGGCGAACCGGTGCTTCGCGTGGCCGACACGCCGGTGATCTGGTGCGCCAAGTGGCCGGCCGATGTGAAAGAAGAGCCGAAGGAAGACGCCCCAGCGGCCGAAGCCGAGCCGGGCATGAGCGACGCCGATAAGGCACGCCTCAAAGCGCTGGGCTATCTCTAGGCCGCGGCGGCTATCGGAGCGAGGAAGGGATCATGAGCGATAGACAGAAGTCGTGCCGAATCATCAATGCGGTGGCGCCCATCCGCATCTGCGATCTGGGCGGATGGACGGACACGTGGTTCGCCGAGAAGGGCGCCGTGCTGAACATCGGCGTATATCCCTATGCCGAGGCGCAGATCTACGTGTCCGAACGCCGCTCTGACAGCCGAGGACGCATCACCATCCACGCCGAGAACTTCGGCGAGCGATACTCCATAGACTCCGGTTTCACCGAATACGATCGCCATCCATTGCTCGAAGCCTCGATCGACATCATGGAACTGCCGGAGAACCTCTCATTCGAGGTCAACCTCTACTCCGCCGCGCCTGCCGGGTGCTCGACCGGAACCTCGGCCTCCGTAACGGTGGCGCTTCTCGGCGCCCTCGATCTGCTGACGCCGGGCCACCGAACGCCCCACGAAATCGCCTCCTTGGCCCACCGCGTAGAAACCGAGAAGCTCGGCCTCCAATGCGGCATCCAAGACCAACTCTGCGCCGCGTACGGCGGCATTTGCTTCATCGAGATGTTCCACTATCCCTACGCCTCCGTGTCGCCGCTTCAAATCCCGAATGCCATATGGTGGGAATTCGAACGCCGACTGCTCCTTGTCTACCTCGGCCGGACGCATTCGTCCAGCGACGTCCATCGTCAGGTGATCGATCGACTCGATCGCGAGGATGCCGACAAGTCATCGCTCGAACCGTTACGCGCGGCTGCCTATGCCGGAAAAGACGCCATCTATGCCGGCGACTTCGAAGGCTTCGGCCGGCAGATGATCACCAACACGGAGGCGCAGGCCGCCCTGCACCCGGCCCTGGTATCGGATGCCGCGCGTGAAGTGATCGCCTTGGCCAAGGCGCACGGCGCCATCGGCTGGAAGGTGAACGGCGCCGGGGGCGAAGGCGGTTCGCTCACGATCCTCTGCGGCCCGGAAGGCGAGCGCAAACGGGCCTTCATCCAGGAGCTACCTAACGCAAATCCAGCTTTCCGCGTCATTCCAACCTACCTCTCGCGCATGGGTCTCCGCCGTTGGGAAACCGAGAGGTAGCTTCGCATGCGCGGCGGCAAAGGCGTATCAACCCGGCCGGAACGACGCCCCTTTGTCCTCATTCTCGTCTTCTTCTTTGTATCGGGCGCTGGTGGCCTGCTCTACCAGGTGGTCTGGACGCGTCAACTCGTGCTCCTCTTCGGCGCCACGGCGTATGCCGTCGGCACGGTCCTCTCCGTGTTCTTTCTCGGCCTCGGCGCCGGCAGTCTCATCGGCGGTCGTCTCGCCGACCGCGCGCGAGCTCCGTTGCGGGTCTACGGCTTCTTCGAGATAGCGATTGGCCTGTGGGCGGCGTTCTTGATCGTTCTCCTGAGGCAGGTCGGGCCGGGCGTCGCGGCCGCGCTGGGCGCTCTCGGCGGCTCGCGCCTCGTCGATATTGCCCTGCGCGGCGCGCTCACGTTCGCGCTCCTTATCGTGCCGGTGACGCTCATGGGCGCGACGCTGCCGCTCCTCGCCCAGTTCGTCACCACCGAGACGCGCACGCGCGGACTCCGGATCGGCGCGCTATACAGCGTCAACACCCTCGGCGCCGTAGCCGGCTGCGCGCTGACCGGATTCCTTCTCCTGGCAACGCTGGGCTATGCGCGCACCACGCTGGTCGGCGTTGCCGGCAACGGGATCATCGGTGTGGCCGCCATCGTATGCTCGAGGCGGTGGACATCGGGCCTTCACGACCTAGGCCCGGCCGAGGTCGTTGCCGAGCCCGACCCCGAGCCGGCCCAGCGCACGGTCGCGTGTGTCGTGTTGGTCGCCTTCGGCATCTCCGGATTCTGCGCGCTGGCGCTCGAGGTGCTCTGGTCGCGCTTGCTTGTCCTGGTCTTCACCGGTACGACCTACGCCTTCACCACTATGTTGGTTACCCTACTCGCCGGCCTCGTGGCCGGAAGCGCCGTGGCCGCTGCGGTTGTGGATCGCGTTCGGACACGTGCCTACGGATTCGGCGTGATCGAGATCCTCATAGGCCTGTCGTGTCTCGCGATGCTGGGCGTCTTCGCCGGGCTTCCCGAACGCTTGGCCGCGCTCGAGGTCGAGCTCGGTTTCGATTGGGCGAGAGTCACCCGAGCCAAGTTCGTCCTCGCGGCCTCGGCGCTCTTTATGCCCGCGTTCCTCTTCGGCGCGACGTTCCCGTTCGTCGTCAACGCCTTGACCGGCGCCCGCCGCCGACTCGGACGAGATGTAGGCCTCCTCTATGCCGTCAACACGTTCGGCGGCGTTCTTGGCTCGCTGGCCGGCGGCTTTCTGCTGATTCCATGTCTCGGCGTCCAGTCGAGCATCGTCGTGCTGAGCATCACCCTCGTGGCTGTTGGCGTCGCGGTCGTCTTGGTTGGCGACGCGCCGTCGCGCATGGCCAAACCCTTCGCCACCGCGGCCGGTGTCGTGATGCTGGTGGTTCTCGCGAGGCAATTCGGCACCATGGATGCGAGCGAGGCGCTTAACGTCGGCTACGTGCCCGAGCGTGACCGGGTCATTCACTATCGCGAAGGCGTCGAAGCCAACGTCGCCGTCTCGGAGCCCCGCAACTCGGGTTCCGACTTCGGCCGCACACTCTGGATCAACGGCGTGCAGGCCACCTCGTCCATCGAGAAGGGCGTCTTGATGAATCGCTTTCAGGGTATCCTGCCGCTACTCTTCGACCGCGATCCGAAGCGCGTTCTTTTCATGTGTTTCGGTTCCGGTGTGACGGCCGGCACACTCGGCCTCTACGATTTCGAGCGCATCGACACCGTCGAGATCGCCGCGGACGTGATCGAGACCGCGCCGCTCTTTGGCGACGTGAACTTCGATGTGGCCCACAATCCGAAGGTTCGTTTCATCGTCAACGATGGCCGGAACTTCCTCCTCACCACCGACGAGTGCTACGACGTCATCTCGTTCGAGCCGATGCCCCTCGCGCTCGCCGGTGTGTCGACGTTCTATACGCGCGAGTACTACGAGCAGTGCCGCGCCCACTTGACCCAAGACGGCATCGTGTCGCAGTGGGTGCCGCTCCACAGTCTTGACACCGACCTCGTCCGGTCGCTGGTCCACACCTTCGTCGACGTGTTCCCGGAGTGCTGCGCCTGGTTCGTCAACGCCGATCTCTTCCTCAGCGGATCGACCAAGCCCCTACACATCGATTACCGGCGCGCCCGCGAGCGCCTCGAGGACCCTGTCATCAAGGGCGCGCTCGACCTCGCCGGCCTCTGCGATCTTCCGGAAGTGCTCACATGCTTCTTCATGGGCAAGTCCAATACTGCCGACTTCGCGCGTAACGGACAGGTGCTCACCGACGACAGGCCGTGGGCCGAGTTCGTCGCGCCAAAACTCGTGAACCAGCGCCGGGTGGCCGATGCCATCGAGGCGATCACGCCCTTCTACGAGAGCCCGGCCGCAATGCTTGATTGGGGCGATATGGACGAGGCCGCCCGCGCCGGCGCCGAGGAGGCCATCGCGCGGCGATCGAGGGCGCGCGCGAGCGACCTCATCGGACTGAAGCATTACTACGGCGGCCTGGTCAGCGATACACCCGCCGCCGTGTTCAGGAAGTCCCTCGACATCGATCCCAAGGATTGCCGCGCGCAGTATTACCTCGCGTGCATCAGTCTGGCGCTGGCACATCTCGAAGCGCGTGACAATGCCGAGCGCGCCGCGGCCATCCTCGAGGAGGCCATTCGTTACGCCCCGGAACGCGCGGAACTGCACCTGGCGCTGGCCGACGTGTGGTACGAGATCGGGGCCGTCGAGCGCGCCTGTCCAGCCTATGCCGCCCACCTCGAACTCGGCGGCGTTGCGCCGCGCGCCCGTGAACGTGCAGGCGCCCTCACTCCGCCGGGAAGATGACGAGCGTCGGCCGCCACGCGACACGGCAACCATAGCGCCGGCCGGCCTCCGCACGCTCGCACGTGAATGCCTGCGATGAGTAGAAACCGCACATGGCATCCGCGCGGCCGTCCGCTGGCTCGGCACGCAGCGCGACACCGAAATTCGCCTCCGGATTCCCGATCCAGTCGCGCGCCGCCTCCGTAACATCCCAACTAACCCAGTACCCGTCGCGCGGATCGGCATGGATCGCGGCTTGCGCCAGGGGAGGGCCTTTCGGATCGTACGGCACATCGCCGTCTTGGAGCTCGCGCCACGTGATGTCACCCGGTTCGGCCTCGCGACCCTCGGTGCCATGCATCGGATGGCTGAGGCCGGTTCCTTCGGCCCACGGCCACTCAACGCGAAACGCATCCACGCGGAGCGGCGTCGCCAAAGGCGTGATGCTGCGCGCGGTATACAGCCACAGCATGGCCTTCTCGATATCGGTGTGTGGCGGAATATCATCGAGATCGACGCGGACGAGCCCGATGCGTTCGTCCGCTTCACCGGTGTGGCCGACGTGGATCAACGGCTCGCCGCCCGTGTTGGCCGAGGGTTTTGCCTTGCACACGTGGGCGTCGTGGACCCCGAGAAACGGCCGGTAACTGTCCGTCGGTGGCCATCCGGAAGGCTGCGTGTTCTGGTAGAAGTGCCAGCCGCAGAGGCGCGCGTAGAAGTACTTGATCCACACCGAAGTCATGGCCGCGCAGTGCTCGACGCCGCCGTAGTAGTAGTCGATGAAGTGGGCCTTGGCCCACGGGTACCGGTTTCGATAGTGGAGCTCGGCCACGGCGCCGAGGGGATCGCCGAAATTCCACGCGAGCTGAAGCAGGTTACAGCCCTTGACCAAGCCGTCGCGCGGCACGGCGATGCCGCAGCGCCCGAACGCATACAGGATCGTGTCGGTAGGCCAAAACGCCCGGCCCACCATGTTCACATCGAGGGGCAGCGTGGCGTAGAGATGCACGTCGAGCGCCGGCTCGCATTCGTCCGCATCGCCGTCCTCGCGGCGGACGGCGTCCTGAAACGACACGCAATCGTCGTAACTGAAGTGCCACGGCACGTCGGTCGTGCCATGCTCGATCGCGCCGAGAAAGAAGGCGATCTCTTGCTTGGCCTCATCGCCCCAGGGCCGGGGAAATCGCTCGCGCAGAACGGCGACGTACGCCTCCTGGAACGGCCGCCAGTGCGAGGCCTCCGAAGCATCCGGGAAACCGCCCTGATAGCCCCAGTCCGGGAAGGAGCAGCCGCAATAGAAGGCGCAGCGGAGATCATCTGTCGCGAATAGGCCGGGCAAGCCCGGTAACATGGGCTCGACATCCGATCCAATATATTGGTTCACCGCGCGTCGCCCCATCTCGCAGTGCGTGCGCCCGCCGGCGGCGTAGGCCGCAACGCCGTAGAGCACCATTGCGGCGATCGCCACGGCATGTAAAACGTGTTGAACCCGAATCTCGTTCATTTTGCCCTCTCGATGCGTCCGCCGGGGTCAAACCTGTGTTCCGCCAAATCCGCATGGTATCATTCACTGTACCTGCGGAGGAGATTCGATGACAACACCTGAGGAATACGAGGATCTACTGAACGCGGCGCGGGATCCTATCCGGCAGTCCGCCAAAGGCCAGCGCAGGACCATCACGGTATCGCCGGAGGTCGCCGCGATGCTCAAAGGCGTGCCGGTGGCCCCTGCGCCGCCTGCGCCCAGAGCGATGCCGGAGATGGTCCGGGAAACCGCCGAGGCGGCGGGCGCGCCCCAAGCCTCGCCGGAAAGAACGCCCGTCGCCAGAACGCAAGCCGAGGCCGGAACCAACGTGGATATTCCGGATCCGCCCGCGCCCGACGCCGACGCCGAGAAAGCCCTCGATGAGCTCCGCCGCGAGGTCAGCGGCTGCACGCGCTGCGGCCTGAACGAGACCCGTACGCAAACCGTGTTCGGCAACGGGTATGCGAATGCCGACCTCGTCTTCGTCGGCGAGGCGCCCGGCGAGACCGAAGACCAGCGCGGCGAGGTGTTCTGCGGCCGCGCCGGCAACCTCCTTACCGACATCATCGAGAAAGGCATGCGCATCCAGCGAAGCCAAGTCTATATCTGCAATGTGCTCAAGTGCCGGCCGCCGGGAAATCGCGACCCGCGTCCGGACGAGAAGGAGTTGTGCGAGCCGTATCTCATCCGCCAACTCGAAATCCTCAAGCCGAAAGTCATCTGTGCCCTCGGCACCCATGCCGCGCAGACGCTGTTGCGCGTCGACACGCCCATAGGGAAACTGCGCGACAAGTGGCACTTCTATCACGGAATTCCCCTTCGCGCGACGTACCATCCCGCCTACTTGTTGCGCAATCCAAACGACAAGCGGAAGGCGTGGGACGATATCCAGGCCGTCATGCGACTCCTCGCCGGTCAAGAGAATCCCGTGTCGCCGGATCGCGCGCCGGCGCCCTCCGAGAACTTGGGTCTGTTCGAATAGAGGCATGGGCTGTGTCCGACGAAGCGATCACAAACTCTCGAACGCCTTGGCACCAATCGCTCATCGTGCGCGTGGTCTTGCTGTGCGCGATTCTTGTGTTTTGTCTGCTCGGCTCCGTATTGGTCATCACGCGACACTTCTTCACCGAAGTCGTCAACGAGATGGAGTCGCAGGCCCAGACCATCGGCGACGACGTCGTGCTCCAGCTCAAGGAGAATCCGGACATTGATATCGAGGATCTCGAAAACGGCCTCAAGACCATTCACAGCGGATTCGATGAGATCCAATTGACCCCGCACGTCGATCCGGAGCTCGTCAGTTCCTTCAGCATCGAGCGCGGCGACGAAGGCAGACTCCACAAGGTGGCGCGCGTGCCCCTGGCCCTGGATGACCGCCGAATCCTCCTCACCATCCATATCTCGTCGGTCATGCAGACCGAGATTCTCCGTGCCTTCAAGAACAAGTACCTGGCCGCTTTGATCGCCCTGTTTCTCGGCGCGGTCATTCTGATGGTCTATTTCATCGTCAAGATGCTCCGCCCCATCACCGATCTCTCGGAATCCTGCGCCCAAATCGGCAGTGGGAACCTCAAAGACGTCGTCGTGCGCCGCAACACCGGCGAGATTCTCGCCCTCGAACAGACTTTCAACCGAATGGTTCGTTCCCTGCGCGAGAAGGAAGTCATGGAATCCAAGCTGCGCCAAGCCGAGCGCGTGTCCGCCCTCGGCAACCTCGCCGCCGGCGTCGCCCACGATGTCCGCAATCCATTGAACACGATCAAGCTGCTTGCCAGCCACGTTACCGACACCCTGGACGGTACGCCCGGCACCGAAGCCGCCGCCAAACAACTCCAGATCGTCCGCGGCGAAATCGGCCGCATCGAGGACATCGTGTCCGGCTTCCTATCCTTGGCTACCGAGCGCGAGCTTCACCTCGAGCCGTATCGAGTCGATACCCTACTCAACGAGTGCCTGCGCCTCGTTCGCAAAGATGCCGAGCTGCGCGCCATCGACATCGGCGCCGAACTCCGCGCCGGCGACACCGCCCTCATGTTGGATCCCAAGCAGTGGACTCGCGCTATACTGAATGTGCTGATCAACGCCATGGACGCGTGCGGCAAGGGCGGGCGCGTGCGCTTGTTCTCGCGCGTAACGGACGCCACCTGCGAGATCGAGATTCGCGATAACGGCCGCGGCCTGTCGAAGGAAGTCGCCGATCGCGCCTTTGACCCTTACTTCACCACCAAGGACACCGGCACGGGCCTCGGCCTGTCCATGGCGCGCCGCGTGATCGAAGATCACCACGGCACCATCACGCTATCCGGCGCCGAAGGCGTGGGATGCCAAGTGCTGATTACCGTACCGCTCACGCGAAACGCATAGGCCGCCCAGAATGGGCAACAGGACATTATGAAGCCACGAATCCTCATCACGGAAGACGACGACGTGCAGCGCGAGGTCATCGTCGACATACTCCGCCTCGCCGACTATGACGTCGCCGGCGCCGCCTCTGCCCCCGAGGCCGTCGCCGCCCTCGAGAACGAGCCATACGACCTCCTCGTCACCGACATGCGTATGCCCGGCATGGATGGACTCGAACTACTCCGAAAGGCCAAACGGCTCCGACCCGAAATGGAGGCCGTCGTCATGACCGCCTACGCCACCGTCGAGACCGCCGTCACCGCCATGAAAGAGGGCGCGGCCGACTATCTGGCCAAACCCTTCGATAAGGAGGAACTTCTGATCGTCGTCGGCCGAGTCCTCGAACACGGGACCCTCCTCCGACAGAACCGCCAGCTTCGCGAACTCGTATCCACCGCTGTGGCCCTCGGCAATATCGTCGGCGAATCACCCGTCATGCAGCGCGTGTTCGAGGTGACGCGCCGCGCCATTCCGGTGGATAGCACCGTACTCATCCAAGGCGAGTCCGGCACCGGCAAAGAACTCGTCGCCCGCCACATCCACTTCGAAGGCCCGAGAAGACGTAAACCGTTCATTGTCGTCAATTGCGCCGCCATTCCCGACAACCTCGTCGAGAGTGAGCTCTTCGGCCACGAGAAAGGCGCCTTCACCGGCGCCGAGGCCGCCCGCGAAGGCAAGTTCGAGATCGCCGACGGCGGCACCCTTTTCCTCGATGAGATCGGCGACATGGAACTCGGCAGCCAGGCGAAGCTCCTTCGCGTCCTACAGGATGGCGTTGTCGAGCGCGTGGGTTCGAGCCGGCCCAAGACTGTGAACGTGCGCGTTATCGTCGCCACCAACCGCGACCTCCGCGCCCGTGTACGCAACGGCCAGTTCCGCGAGGACCTCTACTTCCGCCTCGACGTGCTGCCCATCAACCTGCCCCCCCTCCGCGAACGCATCGAGGATCTTCCCCTCCTGATCAGCCATTTCCGGCGAAAACTGGCCGACAAGCTCGGCCGGCCCGTCCCCGCTCTCGGCCCCGACGCCCTCGATGCCATGCGCCGTTACCGCTGGCCGGGAAACGTCCGCGAACTCGAAAACACCCTTGAGCAACTCTTCATCCTCAGCGATGGCGACATCCTCGGCGTACGCGACCTTCCCGAGAAACTGCGCGACATCGAGCCCACCGCCGGGCCCTTCCGGCTACCCGCCGGAGGACTCGTCCTCGAAGAACTGGAAGAAGACCTCATCCGACAGGCCCTCGACCGATCCGGAGGCCGTATCAAAGAGGCCGCCGAACTCCTCGGACTCACCTACAAAACCCTCCAATACCGCCTCAAGAAGCACGACATCGACCGCCGGGAATCCGAACCGGAGAACAAACCGGAAGCCTAAGCTCGAGGATGGCCAGGACGCGCGGCGGCATACGGACGCCCCACAATCGCATTGTCCGTTCCGTTCAGCGTATCGTGTGTCCACGCAAGAAGGGAGGATGCGACGATGCAACACCGCTGGTGGTCGTTGGGACTCACGCTATTGGCCACGATGCCGTCCTCGAACGCGGAGAGTCGATCCGAAGAAGCGCGGCAAGTCGCGGCGTGGGTCGAGGGACTCGGCTGGGTCTGCGAGTCGGATGCCCCGGCGGCGACGCCCGCGTTCCGGATCCTCGAGGCCCGTCAAGACTACCGCGAACCGGCGCGCGATGTGTGCTGCCACACCTTCACGCCGCTCCGGATAGGATCGCGCTCCTTCGCAAAAGGCATCGGCGCCCACGCCAACGGTCTTGTCGCGGTGGCCCTTGATGCGCCCTGCGTCCGCTTCACCGCCCAGGTCGGCATCGACAACAACGACGACACGCGCGGCGAGCGCGGCTCGGCTGTCTTTGTGGTCCACGTCGATGGCCAGGAGCGGTTTCGCTCGGCGGTGTGTCGCGGTGGCAACGAGCCAATCTCGGTAGATGTCGACCTCACCGGAGGCGGCCGCCTCGACTTGATCATCGAAGACGCCGCCGACGGCATCACGTACGATCAGGCCGACTGGGCCGAGGCCGCGATCGAGAACGCCCAAGGCGAGCGGTGGTACATCGGCGATAGCCTGGCCGGCGCCGCCGGGCCGGTCTTCGCCGACAGGCCGACCGCGTTCACCCTCGACGGCCAAGACTGCTGGACGCTCTTCCGGAACTGGCGCAAGGAAGTCGGCGCCGTCGAAGACGTGGATGGCGGAATACGCCGCGTGCTGACGTGGGCCGAGCCGGGCACCGGATTCGAGGCTACGCTCACCGCGACGGTGTTCAACACACCGCCCGCCATCGAGATCCAGTGGCGCCTGAGCAATGCCGGCAATCAGCCAAGCGCGCTTATCACCGACGTCCGCAGCATTGATCTTCACGCCTCCGCCCACGAGGGGATCGCCGTGCTGACCTCGTGCCGGGGCGGCACCACAGGAACCCTCGCCCACGAGCCTGGCTTCGAGATCACCAAGACCGTCCTCGGCTCGCGCGAGCTCACGGTCGGCGGCGGCCGATCGAGCGACGGCGACCTCCCCTTCTGCATGCTCTCCGGCCTCGGGAACGGGTGGGGTGTGACGGTCGGACTCGGCTGGTCGGGCGCGTGGCGGGCCGAGGCCCGGTTCGACCGGGAGGTCGCAGCAGCCGTGCTGAAAGCCGGCATGACCCCCGTCCGCTTCCGCCTACCGGCCGGCGAATCCGTCACGTTGCCGTCGGCGTTGCTCGTGCCCTTCAAAGGCGCGGCCGAGACCGGCTCGAACCGGCTGCGGGCCATCCTGCGCCAGTACTATCAGGGGCGTCTGGGCGGCCACGCCGTGGCCCCGCCCGTCTCGTTCAGCTCGTGGTTCGTGTTCGACAACCGCGTAAACGAGACCATGCTGCGCGAACTCGCTGACGAGGCAGCCGGCCTTGGTATCGAGTACTTCTGCCTGGATGCCGGCTGGTTCGAGGGCGAGTTCTCCGACGGCGTGGGCAATTGGACTATCGAGCGGACGAAGTTCCCGGCCGGTCTCAAGGTCGTGGCCGACCACGTCCACGCCCTCGGCATGCGATTCGGCCTCTGGTTCGAGCCCGAGCGTGTCGTGGACGGCACCCAATGGGCCCAGGATCACCCCGACCTGCTCTGCGGCCGAGGCGCCACCCCGCACGCGAAGGCCGGCACAAGCAACCTGCTCGACCTCGGCAATCCTGCCGCCCGCGACCTTGTCCTTTCCATGATGTCCTCCTACATCGAAGAGGTCGGCGTCGACTGGATCCGCTATGACTTCAACATCTCGCCCGGGCCGATCTGGCAGGCCGTGGAAGGTCCCGACGAACAGGGCCTTCGCCAAATCCGCCATATCAACGGTCTCTACAGTCTGTGGCGCGAACTCATGCGCCGCCATCCCAACCTCCTCATCGAACAGTGCTCGAGCGGCGGCCGCCGAATCGACCTCGAAACCATCCGCTTCGGTCACACCTTCTGGAAAAGCGACGACACGCGCGACCAGGCCCTCATGCGGTTCCACGAAACCGGCGGCAACGTCTTCCTCCTCGCCGGTCACCTCAACACGAACTACTGCGACTACCGTTCCGAAGGCGAGATGGTCGCCCTGTTTGCGGGGCCCCTGGGCTTTGGCGCCGATTACCGCGCCCTCGATGCCGATCAGAAGGACTCGGTGCGCCGTGCCATCGCCGCGTTCAAACAGGTGCGCCACTACCTGAACCTCGACTACTACGCCCTCTTCGCCCAGTCCGCATCGAAGGAGGATTGGGCCGGTTGGGAGTTCATCGATCCCGAAGCCCAGGAAGGCTGCTTCATCCTCTACCGGCAAGAGGAGTCTCGGTACTGCCAGACCGAGGTGCGCATCGAGGGCCTCAGCCCCGAACGCTCCTACCGGCTCGAAGAACTGATGTCCGGCCAACAGGCAACGGCTACCGGCGCCGAACTGGCCACGACCTTCGCCGTCACGTTACCACCCGGCGGCGGCCAAGTATGGCGATTCTCGGCGCAGTAGTCCACCACCGGATCCGGGATTTGTGACAATTGACACTTTGCCGCGGCGCCTGTAGTATGCCCCCGTCGGCCGGGTGCTGGTGTGTGGGCAACGCGGAAAGGAAACCGCCATGATGCTGTTCAATCCCAAGGCATTCGATGGAAGCCATCTCGACGCCTCGTGTGCCGAGATCGTCCGCAAGACCATCGCGTTCTTCGAAGGGAAAGGCAAGGCGAAACTCAAGGAAGACGACCGCAACCGGACGTGGTATGCGGATTTCCTCGAGTGCCAGACCTTGGCGCAGGCCTTCGCTACGTTCCTGACGCCGCAGGCCTACGGCGAGGGCGACGCCCGCTGGGACACGTGGCGCATCAGCCACTACAACGAGGTGCTCGCCTTCTACGGGCTTCACTACTGGTACGCGTGGCAGGTCTCCATCCTTGGCCTCGGCCCCATCTGGATGTCCAAGAACGAGGCGCTCAAGCAACAGGCTGCCCAGTATCTCCTCGACGGCGAAGTCTTCGCTTTCGGCCTCTCCGAGCGCACCCACGGTGCAGACATCTACTCGACGGAAATGTCGCTCGCGCCGCAGCCGGACGGTGCCTATCTCGCCAACGGCGAGAAGTACTACATCGGTAACGGCAACACCGCCAAGATGGTGTCGACCTTCGGCAAAATGGCGGATACCGGCGACTACGTGTTCTTCATCGCCAACTACCAGAACCCTCGATACGAGTGCGTCCAAAATGTCGTCAACAGCCAGTCCTACGTCTCGCAATATCGACTGGCCGACTATCCCGTCACCGAAGCCGACATCCTCTCCAAGGGCACGTACGCCTGGGATTGCGCGCTCAACACGGTGAACGTCGGCAAGTTCAATCTCGGCTGGGCATCCATCGGCATCTGTACCCACGCGCTCTACGAGGCCGTCCGCCACGCCGCCAACCGGCGCCTGTACAACATGTACGTAACCGATTTCCCCCATGTGAAACGGATGCTGACGGACGCCTACGCGCGGCTGGTCGCCATGCGTCTGTTCGCCATGCGGGCATCGGACTACATGCGCGTGGCCTCGCCCGAGGATCGCCGCTACCTGCTGTACAATCCCACCGTCAAGATGAAAGTGACCACCCAAGGCGAAGACGTCATCAATCTCCTCTGGGACGTCATCGCCGCGAAAGGCTTCGAGCGCGACACGTATTTCGAGATGGCCGCGCGGGATATCCGGGCGTTGCCGAAGCTCGAGGGCACCGTGCACGTGAATGTAGCCCTGATCCTCAAGTTCATCGCCAATTACTTCTTCAATCCCAAGGAATTCCCCGAGATCGGCCGGCAGGATCAGGCCACCAACGACAACTTCCTGTTCGATCAAGGCCCGGCCAAAGGGCTAGGCAAAGTCCAATTCCACGACTACAACATCGCCTACAACCGATTCGATGTTCCCAACGTCCAGGTGTTCAGAGAGCAGATTGCGACGCTGAAAGAGATGTTCGTCGCGGCGGGGCCCTCGGGCGCGCAGCAGAAAGACATCGACTTCCTCCTCAACATCGGCGAGATGTTCACCTTGGTCGTGTACGGCCAGCTCATACTCGAGAACGCCGCCCTGTGCGATATCGGCAACGACCTCGTGGACCAGATCTTCGATTTCATGGTGCGCGACTTCTCGAAGATCGCCGTCGAACTCCTCGGCAAAGCGGCTACCACCGAGGCCCAGATCGAGTTCTGCCGCCGGATGATCCGTAAACCGGCCAGCGACGCCGAACGGTTCGCGCGCGTGTGGAGCGAGGTCCACGCCCTGAAGGATGCCTACGAGATGAATCCGTGAGCCGGGGCGGTGCGTTCCGCTTCGCTGCACGCACCCTACGGCTGGAGTCCCGCCAGAGCCGGGGCGGTGCTACGGCTACGGCTGGAGTCCCGCCAGTCTGTTTTCCTCGTTCCCACGGTCCCCGTGGGAATGCAGATCCGGCGTGAATGCGGAGAGACGCCGTGGCTTTCTCGTTCCCACGGTCTCCGTGGGAATGCAGATCCGGCGTGGATGCGGGAGGCACCGCGGAGCCTGACAATATCCCTACGCATTCCCACGCAGAGCATGGGAACGAGGAGCGATGGAAACGAGGAGCGAATGCTGCGGCAGATGAAGTCCTTTGCGTCGTTTAGCCCAACTTCCGCAGTTGGGACCTCATTTAGGCTTGGGTATGCGCCATGCTAGCCTGTTTGTTCAGTTTCGATGAGCGCCGGTGCGTCAATACAAGGGATTGAGGGCTCTACTCAAGCGGACGGGCTGCTCAGGCAGGGGGCCTTCCTTGGGCCGATAGTACGTCCCCGTGATCTCATTCCTGACCCATGTCTCTTCCCAGAACTCAGGTTCAAAGGAAGAATGGTCAAGGCTCGGCGAAAGGTCTATCTCCTCAATCACGTAATGCGTACAGATTTCGTGTGCCGGCGAGAGATCGATCATTCTGGTCAGGCGCATAGACTTCTTGCCGTTTTCATCAACGCCATCATGATACTCGTACTTCCTCTCAAAAAGCAGCGTGCCATCCTCCACGAGAATGCTCTTTGTCCATCGAGGGCGCAGGCATTCCTGCCAACGCTCGCAGCACATCTCGAAGACCGTCTCTCCGGCGTACCGGGGCCACCTCAGGACGACATCACTTCCGCGCCTCTCGATCTCCAACTCGTCGACATCAACGCCCGCTTGGCTGAAATTCCAGTGGAAAGGCCGAAGTGACGCCGTAGGGAAGAAGCCAGGCATCGACTTGGCACGCGTCGCGACGGCCTGGCCGCCGCGATCGCGATCCGAGTAGCTCCATTGAATATCGCGTTCACCGTCGCTCACTCGAATCTCGTACTGACTAAACTCTCCAAGATCCCTCGTTATGTCCATTCGGTGATACTTGCCCATTGCGGCGTACACGAGGGACGCGTCGCCCGCCTCAGGCAGCGCTTCGAGCTTGCTCTCGTCGCCAAGCAGGTAGGATTGGTACGTGTACGCCTCCGTGGAATACCGCAGGGTGCACTCGTCGTAGAAGTTCTCGTATCGCTCGATCATCGCGATCGAGTCTTGTTTGTCCGTGTCGGCGTGCACCATCTGAACAAGGACAACGAGGGCCAACGTCAGGAGAACAAGTCGTGTCAGCGCGTCTCTAGCCATGGCCAAATACCTCCCCGTACTCTGCCAATACGCAACGGGCCGCATATCAACCGGCTGTGTAATTATAGCATAGAAGCAATCTTGGGACCCCCGTTTCCCCCAAATGGTTTCCCTAAATGGGCGGAGGGCAATCGGCCGTGGCGAGCATGAGCAGGTAGAAGGCGTTATGCGGCAGCCACGGCTCGGTGGACTCGGCGCCCGGCGGACTGCCCGGGCCCGTTCTCAGTTCGAACCACGGCCGATCCGAGTTGTCCGCCGGCCGGATGATGCCGTTCGGTATGGCGCCCGGCACAGCGCCGCGTTCGTGGCCGGGCACTTGCGCGTAGAGATGATGAAAGTAGATGCGCTGGGATGTGCCTCTGCCTTCGAACATGCAGAGGTCGAGGGGATTCATGCCGAGGACCCAATGGACTTGGTCGGCCGCGAGGGCGCGCAGGCGCGCCGCCAGATCCGTGTCGTTGGCAAACACGGCCGCGGCCAGGTTCGCCGCCCAGGCCAGCGAGAGGTACTCGCTATTGCTGCCGCCGAACCAGCCGTCGCGGGCCTTGAAGTAGAAGGGCTCATCGCCAATGTAGTTGCGGATCAGGCCGAAGGGATTGTCCGCCAGGCCGAAGGACCACGCGAAGTACGCGCGCAGGCTGTCGCGAATGCGGCCGACACATGCCGCCTCGGGATCCTCGAGGGCGAATCGCGCGAGGGCGGCGGGCGTCACGCCCTCGTCAACGATCTTGATCTCGGGCGGGCCGCCCGGCATGCGTGCGAACCAGCCGGTCGCGTCTTGAAGGTCGAGTAGATCGAGGGCGAGTTGCTCGGCCATAGCGAGGTAACGTGACTCGCCGGTGGAGCGGTACAGCTCGATGGCCGCGAACACCTGGCGGGGCTCGTAGGAAGCCAGAATGCGCTCTTCATACACCGCCCAGAGCCGTTGCGCAGCCTCGAGGTGACCGGTTGCTTCGAGTCGCCGACCGAGGACGGCCCACGCCGCGATAGTGAACGCGCCGAGGTCGCCGGGATCGCGCGTATCGATGACGCGATCATCGCGGGTGCCGGGGATGCCGTCGGTGTCGTGTTCGGGAATGCCGTGGTAGTCGATATCGTTGGTGACGTTCATCCAGATGTGGCCCGTTTCGGGGTCCACCATCTTCCGCATCCAGTCGGCGCCCCACACGGCCTCGTCGAGGAGATCCGCGCGGCCATTGCCGTCGTTGTCCAGCGCGTCGAAGAAGGCCGGCGCGCTTTCGTAGGCACACGCCATGCCGTAGACGGAAACCGGCGTGTTATCGCCCATGTGTTTGTGCATGTCGCCGGCGTTGTGATAGCCGCCGGTCACGTCGACGTGCGTGCCGTCCGGCAAGACGCCATCGTCCATGTGGCAGAGCCCGTGCCAACCGGGCACAACACATCCGCAGCGCTGGATCGAGTAAAAGCGATAAGCGAGTTCGCCGGTGTCCTGCAAGTGCCGGCGCGCGCCCACCTCGACTGGCTGAGATGTCGCGAGCAACTCGCCGACGCGCGCCTCGATGCGGTACACGCCGGGCTCTACATCGTTGACAACGCCCTCGAAGTAGTAGTCGCCCCAGTCGCTCCCATGCTCGCCCTTCGCGCGGCCCATCGAGACCAGCGCGCCGCTCTGCGCCGCGCCGTCTGCGCCCCGGATCGTGAACGTGCCGGCACCGTTCTCGGGAAAGAAGGTCGACGAGACCACGAAGCGAAGCGGCGCGGCGGCGCCGTATCCGACCTGATCCGTATGGACGCGCACGGCCGGCTCCGGCTCGAAGAAGGGTATGAGTTCGACGGTGCGAACGCGCCACGTGCCGGCCTGCTGAGGAAACGAGAGCATCAGCAGCAGGCGATCCGCGCCGGCGGCCACCGGCAACCGGCCCGTCGAGACCAACGTCTTGCCGAGACGCGTCGAAGGATTCTCCGCGAGCAGTCCGTGCGTGCCGAGCTGCCGCAGCACGATTTCCGGCGCCGCATCGGCCTTGTCGAGATGCGCGCGCGCGACAAGGCCGGCCGTACCGTCAGGCACAACAGCCGGCGCCGCCGACAGAACGAACGCGCCTTTCTCTTTCGTTACCGCGAGCACGGCCTCGCCGCCGGTATCCTCGACGCGGAAGGCGGCCACGGCCTGCGAATCCGCCTCACTTGGGGCAAACATCCGACGCCAGCCGCGCGGCATCCGGCTCTCGATCTCCCCGTCCGGCGGCGAATCCACGGATGTGAAATCGCCGTTGGGCAGGATCGATTCCGAGGTGGACACGATGAGTTCATCGATGCATACGCGCGCATTGTCGATCGAGATCTCGATGGCGCAGGCCTGTTCCTCGGTCGATTCCTCCAGTGCGACATCGCATGCGCCGTAGATCCACGGAGTCGAGGGCTCTCGCGGCGTGGAGACGATTCGGTGCCGACCGCGCTCTTGGCCGAGGCCGTCCAGGAGAACGAAGTCGATATCGCAGCCGTTGCCCTCGAAGGCCAACCACGCCTCCGCCCGGCAGCAGTCCGGCGCGTCGAGCCGGCGCGGCGTCGCGAACAGGCGGAAGCGGCTCTGGGCGCCCCGCGCGTCGATTACCAACGCCGGCGCACCGTTGCGGCCTGCGTTCGGTTGCCACGCCCCACAGACACCGTCCGGAAACGTTGCCAAGTCCGTGCGGTCGCGATCCAACGCGACGATGGTCGCCGCCGATACGTGGCCGGCGCCCAGCACGGCTATCAGCGCGACGCACAGCACACAGTCCCCCCGGATCGCCTTTCGATGCCGTCCATCTACCGAGTGCCTGTTCATTTCGCTGGCAGGTATCCTGTTTGGTTCATATCGTAGCGCCGGCACGGCCAGAGGATGCGCTCCGGTTGCCAAGGACCGCCGCAGGTAAGGCAGTAGAGGTTTCCGTCGTGGGCCGGCACGAGAATCTCGACGTGGCCGTCCTGGTGGAAATCACAGAGCGTCGGCGAGGCCGCGATCCGGCTCTGGATGGCGAAGGTCCATTCGAGCGCGCCGCTGCTCGACAGGCAACAGACGTTGCCGTTGGCCGCACCGAAGACCACCTCGGCCTCGCCGTCGCCGTCCACGTCGCCGAGGGCCGGGGCGCTCTCGATCCAGTCGCCGGCTACAAAGCACCATCGCTCCTCGCCCAGGTAATCGAGGCAGTAGAGCCGGCCGCCGCCGTCGCCGTACAGAACCTCGCGATGGCCGTCGCGGTCGATGTCGCCCACGGCGATGGCCGTGTCGATCCGGCCGGGAAAGGTCCGGTGATTCCACCGACACGCGCCCGTCGTGCCGTCGAGGCAATAGAACACGCCGTCATCGGAGGCAACGAAGACCTCGCACGCCGGCGAACCCGTGATATCGGCGATGACGGGGCCGTTGTTGAAGGTTCCTGCGCCGCGGAAGGTCCACACGTCCCGGCCGTCGCGGTCGACGCAGAACACGGCGTGCGACCCGCCGCCGAATACCATCTCGCCGAGACCGTCTCCGTTGACATCGCCAACGGCCACGGGGCCTTCAGGGCCGGGGCGCGGCATGGCACGCCGCCATACGAGTGTGCCGTCTCCGGCGCGCCGCTCGAGCTGGGCCGACGTCGATATCCAGTAGATCTCCGGCTGGCCATCCGCATCGGCATCCGCGATCGTGGCGTTGCCCCACGGAATCCCCTCCTCGATCGGGGCCTTCCAGCGGACGACGCCATCGCCGCCCAGGCAGACGACGCCGTCGTTCCGGGTCGTCACGAGGATCTCGGGCTTTCCGTCGCCGTCGAGGTCGCCGGCCGTGGGCGTGGCCGTTAGGCGAAGCGTGAAGTCCGCACATGCCCAACGCTCGACGCCTTCCGCACCAAGGCAGACGAGCTTGCGCTCCTCGCTCGACTCGAGTAGGACCTCGAGGCCGGGCGCCTCGCAGAAATCCGCTACCACCGCCGAGCTGTAGACGCGGCTTCCGGCCGGATAGGTCGCGCGCAACACCGGCTGCGGCGGGCGCGGCGCGTCTGCCCACGCCATGCCGAACAACACCGCACAGAGCGCGGCTATGGTCGAGGTGCCCTTCATTGGCGGCTATTGGAGCAGAACCCGCGGCTGGCCTTCAACCGTTCCGCCCGATCCCGCCGCGGCGGTTGAAGTTTCGTGGCCGATTCTGTTCAGATGCCACCCGACAGTGAACGGCGTCACTGTCTTGGTGCGTCGGCCCAGGTCGGAGCGTGTTCAATGAAGATGGATCTCATGGCAAAACTGGCTATGGTTCTGGCCATTGCGTGCGGGGCCCTCTGGATTCACGTTGCGGCAAGTGCGGACACCCTCGCAGAGGGATTCCGGAATCCGCCGGATTCCGCACGGCCCTGGGTCTATTGGTTTTTCATGGACGGCAATCTGAGCAAGGAGGGGATGACGGCCGATCTTGAGGCCATGCAAGCGGCGGGTATCGGTGGCGTCATCATCATGGAGGTCGACGTCGGCATTCCGCGCGGTCCCGTCGAGTTCATGAGCGAAGAATGGTGCTCGTTGTTCAAGCACGCCGTCGCCGAGGCCGAGCGGCTCGGCCTCGAGATCACGCTGAATGCCGGGCCCGGCTGGACCGGCAGCGGCGGCCCTTGGATGAAGGCCGAGCAGTCGATGCAGCACCTGGTGGCGAGTGTCGTCGAGGTCGATGGGCCTGCCACCTTCGACGATGTGTTGCCACGGCCCGAGCCGCGCAAGCCCTATTTCGGCGAAGGCGGGTTAACGCCGGAGGCGGCCCGCGCGCGTGAGGCGTTCTACGCAGACGAAGCGGTGCTGGCGGTGCCTCGGGCCGGCGGGCCGCACATCAAGGATATCGACGAGAAAGCGCTGTACATCCGCGAACCCTACACATCGAAGCCCGGCGTGAAGCCCTATCTGCCCGCCACGGCGGAACACGCGGAACCGCCATCGAGTGCCGTCGTCCCGGTATCGACCGTCGTCGACTTGACGGATCGCCTCACGCCTGACGGGCGCTTGACGTGGGACGTGCCCGAGGGCGCGTGGAGTATCCTCCGTCTTGGCCGCCGGACCACGGGGGCCAACACGCGTCCTGCGCCTAAGCCCGGCCTCGGACTCGAAAGCGACAAGTTCGACCGCGCCGCCCTTGATGCCCATTTCGACGCCTTCATCGGCAAGCTGCTGCAGACCATCGGCCCGCGTCCGGTGGATCGCACCACGGGCTGGACCATGCTCCACATAGACAGTTGGGAGATGGGCTCGCAGAACTGGACGGCCGGTTTCCGCGACGAATTCTGGCGTCGGCGCGGCTACGATCCGCTGCCGTACCTCCCGATCATGACGGGCCGCGTCGTCGAGAGCGTTGAGGTCTCCGAGCGCTTCCTGTGGGACCTCCGCCTTACGACGCAGGACCTGATCATTGAGAACCACGCCGGATACCTCAAGGAACTCGGCCGCCGGCACGGCTTCGGTCTCTCGATCGAGCCCTACGATATGAATCCCACCTCGGATATGGTCTTGGGCGGCGTCGCCGACGTGCCGATGTGCGAGTTCTGGTCCCGCGGTTTCGGATTCGACTCGGCCTTCACGTGTTTCGAGGCGGCCTCCGTGGCTCACACGCTCGGACGCCCCATCGTGGCAGCGGAGTCCTTCACGGCTGGCTCGGGTGAGGCGTGGCAACTCTATCCCGCCGCGATGAAGAACCAGGGCGACTGGGCGTTGTGCGCCGGCGTCAACCGCATCGTGTTTCATCGCTTTGCCCATCAGCCGTGGCAGGATCGCCGGCCCGGAATGACCATGGGGCCCTACGGCGTGCACTGGGACCGCACCCAGACGTGGTGGCCCATGGTGTCCGCGTATCACCGCTATCTTGCCCGGTGCCAGTTCCTGCTGCGTCAAGGCGTAACCGTGGCGGACGTATGCTATCTCGTGCCCGAGGGGGCGCCGCACGTGTTCCGCCCGCCGAGTTCTGCGCTTGATGGTGAGTTCGGCGACCGACGCGGCTACAGCTTCGACGGATGCGCGCCCGGCACGCTCCTCGCCGGCGCAACGGTCGAACACGGCCGAGTCACGCTGCCCGGCGGCGCGGCCTACGCGCTGCTCGTCCTCCCAGCCTTCGATACGATGACGCCCGCTCTGTTGCGCAAGATCAAGGACTTGGCCGAAGCGGGTGCAACCGTTGTCGGGTCGCCGCCCCGCAAGTCGCCCAGTCTGTCGGACTATCCGCGGTGCGATGATGAGGTGCAGTCCGTCGCCGCTGCGCTCTGGGGCGATCCGCAGCCTCCGTCGGCCGTGGTCAAGCGCGAGGTGGGGGAGGGACACGTTCTTTGGGGCGGAGGACTGGCCGTCGCAGGCCTGGGCCAGGCCGTATCATCCCCCATCGAAGGCGCGCGGTGGATCTGGTATCCCGAAGGCAATCCTGCGGCAGCGGCCGCGCCGTGTACGCGGTATTTCCGCCGTGTCTTCACGCTGGATTCGAGCCGTAGCGTCGAGACGGCGCGCGTGTTCGCGACGGCGGATAACGAGTTCGCGATCTACGTCAACGGCGAGCTGGCCGCTAAGGGTGACAACTTTCACCTAGTCTACGAGACGGACGTGCGCTCCTTGCTCGAGCTTGGCAAGAACGTGCTGGCCGTGGTCGCCACCAACGGCGGCGACGGCCCCAATCCGGCCGGTTTCATCGCCGCGCTGCGCATCGAGTACGAAGGTGGCGATGCCTTCGAGGTCTTCACGGATGGCGATTGGCAGGCATCGCTCGCACCGTCCGAGGAATGGACGACCGCCCTCGGCCTCGGGCCAGCCGACATGGCCCCATGGCACTTGGATCCGTCCGCAGGCCCTATGCCGAACCTCTATCCCGAGTACGAGGCGACCGCAGGCATCCTTGGCGAGATGGGCGTTGCACCGGATTTCGAGACCGGCGGGCCAATCCGCCACACGCACAGGAGAACCGCCGAGGCCGATATCTACTTCGTGGCCAACCGGGTGGCGGAGGTCGTGACAGCTCCGTGCACATTCCGCGTGAGCGGACGCCGGCCCGAGTTGTGGAATCCGCTCACCGGCGCGATGCGCGACTTGCCGGAGTTTACCGAGATCGAAGGGCGCACCACCGTGCCGTTACGATTCCAGCCGTATGAGAGCCTCTTCGTGATATTCTGCGAGGAATCGGATGCCGCCGGAAAGGCATCGCGCGAGGCCAACTTCCCGTCCGTAACGCAAGTCGCCGAAATCGGCGGGCCGTGGGAGGTCTCCTTCGACACCGCGTTAGGCGGCCCGGAACGCGTTCGTTTCGAAACGCTAATCGATTGGCGCGAGCGTCCCGAACCCGGCATCCGGCACTACTCGGGAATCGCCACGTATCGCAAGACCTTCAACCTTCCCGAGGCGGCCCGCGCGGGCGGCCCCGTGCTCCTCGACATCGGCGAGGTACGCGGCATGGCGCGCGTCCGCCTCAACGGCCACGATCTCGGTGGCGTATGGTGCGCGCCGTGGCGCGTTGACGTGACGGATGCGCTCCAGGCCGAGGAGAACCACCTCGAGATCGATGTGGCCAATCTGTGGCCGAACCGCCTGATTGGCGACCAGGCCCTCGATCCTGACCAGCGAATTGCCTGGACGACATGGAATCCATACCGTGCCGATTCCGCCTTGCTCGAATCCGGCCTGCGCGGCCCCGTGCAAATCATGATGGAGGAGACGTTTCCGATGATCGACTACCACGTACACCTGAAAGGCGGACTTACCCTCGATGATGCCAAGGCCTGGGCGCTCGAGCACGGCCTACGCTACGGTATCGCCCAAAACTGCGGCGTGAACTTCCCGGTCACCGACGATGCCGGGCTCCTGGCCTACGTCGAGGGCATGCGGGGCCAAGGCGTCTACGTCGGCATGCAGGCCGAGGGACGCGAATGGGTCGAGCTGTTCTCCCCGGCGGCCCTCGCGCAATTCGACTACATCTTCACCGACGCCATGACCTGGAGCAACGACGAAGGACATCGCATGCGCTTGTGGATGCCCGACGAGGTCGTCATCGGCGATCCGGAATCGTTCATGGATATGCTCGTCGAGCGCATCGTCTGGATTCTCGACAACGAGCCCATCGATATCTACGTCAATCCCACGTACGTCCCCGCCGAACTGGCCCCGCGCTACGACGAGCTGTGGACCGACGAGCGCGTCGGCCGGGTCATCGACGCGGCGGTGCGAAACGGCGTCGCCATCGAGATTAGCGCCGGACTCAAGCTTCCGAAGCCGGCCTTCATCAAACGTGCCAAAGCCGCCGGCGCCACATTCTCCTTCGGCACCAACAACAGCGGCAATCGGGACCTGGGCAATCTCGAGTATTGCCGGCAGATGATCGTCGAGTGCGGCCTGACGGAGGCCGACATGTTCGTTCCCAAGCCCGACGGACAGAAGGCCATCCAGCGCAAGCCCCTGCCGAAACGGAAGTACTGACCGCTGACACGCCGCGTTTCGGCCGCAACGGCGCTGCCGCCCGCGACCCAGCCGATCCGACGGATCGGTCCGATCCGACCGATCCGACCGATTCTCGCCGTGCCATCACAGGTTCATCTTCCAGGCGCGGAGGCCCTCGAAAATGCCCTGGCCGTCTTGGGCAACGAAACCGATGCGGCCCGTCGGATTCTCCGTGACATAGGTCTGGACGAGCAGGTCGTTGAGGTAGCACTCGAAGATGTTCGCGCGGAGAAGGATGCGGAAAGGGCACGTCTGGTTGCTCGGGATGCCGGCCACGGTGGCGCATCCGTAGCCGGTGCGATCCTCAGGGGTGAACGCGGGCAGTCCAGACCAGTCGAGGGCGCCGATCTCGGTTTGCTCCCAGGTCCCGAACAAGACCGCGGTGCCTCGCTGGCCTTGTTCTTCGAAACAGAGACCGACCGACGGGAAGGTCACGCTGTTACCGGGCACGATCCGCATGGTGCCCTCAAAGACAAGGCCCTGGCTGATATCGAGGGGCTCGGCCGTCATGGCGAGACCGATGTTGGCCTCGCCGCTGTTCAGCCATCGCGGATGGGGCCGTAGCGGCGCATTGATCACGAGCCGGCCCTCGGCGGGCGACACGGAACCGTTCCAATCGCCGCCGGCGCGCGCGCACTGCGCGAGGTCCACCGGCACCTCGGCGCCTTTCAGCGCATCGTTGCCTCGCCAGTAGCCCATCCGGAGGTGGCCGTCATCGACCACGGCCGTCTTGATCGGCGCGTGCCACCAGAAGGTGCCGCCGGGATCCAGGATGTAGTTCGTCATGAGCACTTCGTCCGGCGTACGGCAGAAACTCGCCCACAGGGCCACAACGGTACGCCCGGAATACCCGTTGAGGCGGAACGCCGCGTAGTCGGGACTGAAGGGCCCCATGGGATTGCCCGAGATGTACGTGGCGACGGCGTAGTTGAAGCTGCCCGGAAAGAATCCGCCGACGAGGAGGTAGACGGTATCGTTGATACGCTCGACGCCGCCGGGCTCCTGGACGACGCGGACGTTCAGGTCGTCGGTGAACGGATAGTCCATGACCCAGTTCCACTTGACGCCGTCTTCCGAGCGCAGCATGCCGCCGACGGCATAGCCGTAGTACGCCGTCTTCCCGCCTTCCTCCTGCGTGAGCACGCACATGTGGTCGATGCGCTGGCCATCGGGCCTCCGGACGTCGTATTCCGGGCCGAGGTAGGTCCAGTGAAAGAGGTCGGGCGATTCCCAGAAGCGGAGCACGTCCTGCTTGCCGTCGGTGAAGCTGCCGTGGTTCATGATGAAGCGGTCGCCGGCCTTCCACACGCGCATGGCGAAGATGATGAAAGGCGCGTCCTCGATGGCCGGCTCGGCATCGGTCCAATGCACGCCGTCGGTGGAAGTCGCGTGCCAGACGTGGTGCCACTGGTCGAGGATATCCGCGTTTTGCCGCTCGCGGCGATACATGGTGAAGAGATGGAAGGCGCCATCGTGCCAGATGACGCAGTTGTCCTTCGTCGTGCCTACCGGCGAGCAGTAGAGCAACGCCTCGGCCGTTTCGCAGAGGATGCCTGCGGATAGCGCGAACACGATGGCCGTTAGGATGAGGAACGCGAACACGCTTGAGGAATTGCCCAACATGAGTATGACCTCCCCGTTTCGCCGGCGAAGACGCGGCGCACACGGTCACTCTACGGCGGCCCACGCCCGAGTTCAAGCGGCGCTGCGCAGCCAAGAAGCCGCGAAACGGGAAGAATAGGTCGCATTGGTCCTATCGGTCCCATTTTTCCCATCTCCTTTCTCGCGGTTGACGCAGCACGCCTCATTCTGGTCAGATGCCACCCGTAGGGTGTCATTATCTCGGCGTGTCGGCGAAAACGACAGGAGATCTCAGGTGTTTGTCCGTAGTCTGGTTCTTCTCGTCATGCTTGTGATCGGTTCTGGCGCAGCGTTCGCCGGCGAGCCGTTGGATAAGGCGATCTCGGTGGCGCATCAGGACTGGGGCGTCTTGGGCGTGGACGTAGCGGCCCACGCGCCGGAAAAGCAAGGCCGCGCACTCCAGATCGGCGACCAGCATTACGACCGCGGCGTCGGCACGCACGCGAACAGCCAGCTTGCCGTCGACCTGTGTGGTGAGTACACGCTTTTCGAGGCCGAAATCGGTGTGCAGGCCCATCCGGACCACGATCGAGGCACCGTCGTGTTTCAGGTGTTCGTAGACGGCGACCTGCGGTTCGAGAGCGGCCTCATGCGCCAGGCCGATCCGGCTCGGGCAATCCGCATTGACCTCGACGGCGCGTACGACATGGACCTCGTGGTCAAGGACGGCGGCGACGGCATCGAGTGCGACCTCGCGAACTGGGCCAACGCCACGCTCACGCGCGCCGAGGCCACGGGGCCGCGCCAGGCGAAGGATCGCATCGACGTCGCGCGCTTCGCGCGCGTCATGACGTGGGATCCAGCGCAGTCCGGCTCGCATCCGGGCCGTGTCGAGGAATTGTCCGTCGACCAGATTTTCCTGGGCGATGTACTCGCACCGGATGCCAATGGCCTCTACACCGCGCCAACCGGTGCGGACGGCACGGCGTGCATCGGCCTGCAATGGTACGAGAACCGGTACCTTGCGGAAGTCGCTCTACACCCGGCCGAAGAAGTCGCCGCGTCGACGCTCGAGGCGGCGCGGGTGCAGTGGTGGGTCGGCGAATCCGAGTGGCAGGGCGACTGGATACCGCTCCGGGGCGCGGTTGTGCGCGAGGACGATCGCTACGTGTTCCGCATCGCGCGCGAGGATGCGTCGAAGGCCGCCATCGGCGTGCAGAAGGTGCGCTGGCTGTTTCCGGCGGTGGGCGAGCCCGTGCGCGTGCGCGCCATCGAGGCCTACACGCGGTCGCGCGTCGGCGTCGCCGAAATCCGACTCGAGCGAATGAATGCCGAGGCTGGCACACAAGGCTACGTGACGATCCAAAACGGCGAGATCGTCGAACCGGCTGCCGCGGCGGATTCCTTGCGCCGCGATTGGCGCCTTGCCGAGCCGTTGCGGATGAAGGTCCGCTACCTCAAGACGAAGGCCGGCTATGCCAAGTCCGATCGCACCGTCCTGTGCCTCGAGTTGCCGGATGGCGCGTTCGGCGTGGCCGTCGAGGACGTGGTCGAGCAGGGCTGTGTCTACGTGCCGGATTTTGGCTTGTTCGTCACGCGCGAGGCGGACGGCCCCTCGCTCGACGGGCATCGGCGCGCTATCGCCGGCCACAACACCGTCCTCGAAGACGTGCGCGCCATGCCGGACCAGAGCTTCGCGCAGGCCATGGAGCACGTCCATCGCGCGATCCAGAACAACGGCCCTACGATGCTGTCCTTGGCCTGCGATAACCACAAGTTCACCGTCTACGAAGACGGCGGTGTTCAGCATCGCCACGATCACGAGATCAGGCCCGACCAGGACCGCAAAGAACTCGTCTACGATCCCAGGTTCCCGATTCAGGTCGAGGTCAAACTCGGCTCCGGCAAACCGGTGAAACGCGAGCGTCACCTCGAAGACGGCTGGATGCCGATTCTCGACACGTCATTTCAGGACGGCGATGTCGTGCTGCGCCAGCGGGCCTTCGTCACGCCGTATGATCGCACGGCGCCGATGCCGGTGCCCGGTTGGCTCAATCCGAAACCATTGTTCGTGGCCGAATTCGCCATCGAGAACACATCCGGTGAGGCCGCCGATGTCGCCTTCGAGCTTGTCTTCCGTGTGGGCGCCAAGCTCGATGCACCGGCGTCCGTCATGGCCGTGCCGCGCGGCATGGTAGCCTACGCGGACGACTGGCTGTTGGCGTTTGTCGACACGGTCGGCGCGTCCTCGCTCGAGGCGGCCGTCGCCGATGGCCGGTTGGCCTTCAGCGGAAAGCTGGCGGCCAAGACAACCGAGCGCTACGTGCTCTACCTTCCAGGATGGGAGGCAACCGTCGAGGAGTACGCGTCCCTCGAGGGTGCCATGGCGCTGGACAAAGACGTCGTGGCCTACTGGCATGCCATCATGGACGCCGTGATACAGGTGCACATTCCCGAGCCGCTCCTCGAGAACGTCATCTACGCGTCGCAGATTCACTGTCTGATGACGGCGCGGAACGAGCTCGAGGCCGCGTGCGTCGCGCCGTGGTGCGGCGCCGACCGCTACGGGCCCCTCGAGAGCGAGTCGCAGGCCATCATCCACGGCATGGGCCTCATGGGCCACGACGCCTTTGCCCAGCGGTCGCTCGACTACTTCATCCGCCGCTACAACCCGGACGGCCTCCTCACCACCGGCTACACGCTCATGGGCGTCGGCTGGCACCTCTGGACGCTGGCCGACTACTACGCCGTGCACAAAGACCAGGCCTGGCTCGAAGAGGTGGCGCCGAGGCTCGAACGCGCGTGCCAGTGGATTGCCCTCGAGTGCAAGAAGACACAGCGCCTCAATCCGGATGGCACGAAGCCGCTCGAATACGGTTTAGTGGCGCCGGGCGTTTCGGCCGACTGGTCGCGGTTTGCCTACACCGCGCGGCCACAAGGCGAATACTACGCCGGCCTCATGGGCGTGGCGCGATCCTACGCCGACATCGGCTATCCGGGCAGCACCGAGTTGCTCGCCGCCGCCGCCGCGTTCCGCGAGAACATCCGCCGCGCCTACGCGTGGACGCAGGCGCGCTCGCCCGTCGTACAGCTCCGCAACGGCACGTGGATTCCCTACTGCCCGGCCTATTTCGGTTGTCTCGGACGCGTCATGGACATGTATCCCAACGAAGACGGCGGCCGCTCGTGGGGCAAAGACATGAGTATGGGTGCCCACAACCTTGTCGTCCTCGGCGTCCTCGATGAAGACGACCGCCGCAGCGTCGAGTGGATCGCGAACTACCTCGAAGACTTCTGGTGCGTCCAAGGCGGCATGGGTGCGTACACGCTCGAGGAAACCGCCGAGGACTGGTTCAATCTCGGAGGATTCTCGAAGATTCAGCCGTATTACACGCGCCTCGTCGAGATGTATGCGCAGACGGACGACGTGAAACCGTTCATCCGTTCGTATTTCAATGCCATGCCGACCTTGCTCAATACCGAGAACCTCAACCTCTGGGAGCACTTCGGCAATCGTGGCGCTTGGAACAAGCCGCACGAAACCGGCTGGTTTCTGGCGCAGACGCGATTCATGCTGGTCATCGAGCGCGGCCGCGAGCTTTGGCTGGCGCCGTTCGTGACCACACACTGGATGAAGGACGGCATGCGCGTCGGTATCGAGAATGCGCCGACGCGTTTCGGCAAGGTCAGCTACACGATCACGTCGCATGTCAACGACCGCTACATCGAGGCCGTCATCGATCCGCCGACACGCTTGACGCCCGACGCCCTCGTGCTCCGACTCCGCCATCCCGACGGAAAGCGGATCAAGGCAGTCAGCGTCGACGGTGAGCCCCACGCCGAGTTCGACGCCGGGAAGGAGTGCATTCGACTACCGGCCGCAGCGGCCCGCTTCACCGTGCGCGCCGAGTACTGAGCGGCGCCCCTTCCCGTTCCCGTGGCTTCTACGGGCTTCCTCGAGATTGTTACGGCTGCCCATCGACGCGAATCGTTTTGTACCGGCCTGAAAGCAAGGATGAAGCCGGAGGCGGCTGCCGGCAAGCCAGATCCGTGCGAGTCCGTTAATACCCCGTACCGAATCCTGGAGACTGCCAAGGCTGGCCCCGACAAGAAGGGGTGGCGTGGTCCCGGGTCGCCTCGCAGGTCACTCCTGCGCATGCAGTCCCTCCACACGCTTGATCAACGCGCGGATGTCTTCCGCCAGTTAGCTGTGAACAAAAGGATCCTCACCTTCCAGCAGGGCCTCATACCGGAACCGCACCGCATGTCCACGGAAATCCGGAAGATCCGTTGGGCTTGACGTCAACCCCTTCACCCGGAGCGTGTCGAGCAGCAAACGCACGTCGGGTGCGAAGGGATGGGTCTGCTGTAACACGCTCAGCCACGCCTTCAACGCTTTCTCGACGGCCTGTTGCGTGTGAACCGCACGATCTCGGTCGTCAAACGAATCGTGACGCTTCGGAAGGGATTGGGATGGGAGTGCGTCGATTTCGGGTCGTAACGCATGAAGAAGGATCCTGCGTGCGGACTCCGAACTCGCAATGGGACTCATCCTCCATGTACACTGCGAGCGCCGAGCGTGATTGGCGGGTTCGAATGGGTTGTCGGGAGCCGGTCTTGTACTCTCGATCGTGGATCGGGCTCGTGGAACAACGCGCTCGTTAGATACTGCCGAAAGGGTGATTCGTGCGTCGTCGCGTCCTGTGCCACGCGGTCGCATTCGCCGCGTTGGTGTCTCCGGTGGCCGCTGCGGGCGACTGGCCGATGTGGCGGTTTGACGCCGCCCACACCGCCGTTTCGCCGGATGCTCTTTCCGAGAACCTCTATCTCCAGTGGGTCCTTGAACTCCCGGCTCCGGCCCCGGCATGGCCTCACACGCAAACCAAGCTCCAGTTCGACCTATCCTACGAGCCCGTCGTCGAGGGCGATCTCATCTTCGTCGCCTCTATGGTGCACGACGCTGTGACGGCCTACGACACGGAGACCGGAACCGAGATCTGGCGTTTCTACGCCAACGGGCCTGTCCGGTTCGCGCCGGCGCTGGCCAACGGCAAGGTCTACGTGGGTTCGGATGACGGATGTCTCTACTGCCTCGACGCCGCAACCGGCGCCGTGAACTGGTCGTTCTTCGGCGGGCCTTCCGCGCGCAAGAACCTTGGCAACAAACGCCTTATCTCGTCGTGGCCGCTGCGGGGTGCGCCGGTCGTGTTCGATGGCACAGTCTACTTCGCCGCCGGCGTTTGGCCGTTCATGGGCCTGTTCCTCTACGCCCTCGACGCCGACACGGGCGATGTCATCTGGACCAACACGGGCGACGGCGCCCGCTGGACGAGCCAGCAGCACGAGGGCGCCTACGCCTTCGCCACCGTGGCACCGCAAGGCTACACAACCGCTACGGCAAACACGCTACTCGTTTCCGGTGGAAGAACCGTTCCGGCCGCGTTCGATCGGGCCACGGGCCAATTCCTGTATTTTGACGTGGAAGATCGAACCTGGGACAAAGATCAAGGCGGCTACGCGGTGGCAGCCATCGGCGACTGGTTCGTGTCCGGTCCCGGTCATCGGGCGACCGATCGGCCTGGCATGTATCGCATCTCCAACGGCAGCGCCTACTTGAGGATGAACGCCTCGGTACTCACCGACCGTGTGGTCTACGATGTTCGTAGCGGCGACCTGCGCGCCCTTGATATCTCCGGTTCCAACCCAACGTTGGATGAGAAGTGGCGTCTCGATTCATCCGTCAGCCTGACCGCCGTATTCTGCAAGGCCGGCAGCCGCCTCTACGCCGGCCGGAATGGCCGCGTGGTCGCCATCGAAGACCTCGGCGCCAGCGGCGTGGAGCGTTGGGTCAAGACCATCGTCGGCACTCCAACGACCATGCTTGCCGCCGATGAAAAGCTGTTCGTGGTCACCACGGAAGGATACCTCTACTGCTTCGGCGAGACCGACACCGGCGCTTCGCTCCCATCGAGCGCCCCTCACGAAATCGCATGGCCTGCCGAGGATGGATGGACCATCGAGGCGAACGCGATCCTCGCCGAGAGCGGCGTCGATCAAGGCTACTGCCTGGTTCTCGGTCTCGGCACCGGGCGGCTGGCCGAGGAACTCGTCCACCACTCGGATCTCTGTGTCGTGGGCCTGGACCCGAGCGAGACCAAGATCCGGATGCTTCGCGCGCGCTGGCAAGACATGGGCATCCCCGGCGAACGCCTCGCCGCCTTTCCGGGCGACGTCCGCTCGGCCGGACTCCCGCCGTACCTAGCCAGCTTGATCGCCTCCGAAGACCCGGAGGCCGCCGGCGTCGCGTTGTGGTTGGAATTTGCCGAAAAGGTGTTCTACTCGCTGCGGCCCTATGGAGGCATCGCGTGCTTCCCTCTCGGCGCCCAGGCGCTCTTCGCGCAATGCGCGACTCACAGCGAATGCGCCAACGCCGAGGCCTCCGTGACCGCGACGCATGCCATGCTCGCGCGTGTCGGGCCGCTGCCCGGTTCCGCCCCATGGACGCACCAGTACGGCGATGCCGCGAACTCGGTGAAGTCCGACGACCAACTCGTCAAAGCTCCTTTCGGCATTCTGTGGTTTGGCGGTTCCTCGAACGAGGCGCTCCTGCCGCGTCACAGCCACGGCCCGCCGGAACAGATCATAGGCGGACGCCTTTTCATCGAAGGAAGCGATATCATGCGCGCCCTGGATGTGTATACGGGCCGCGTCCTGTGGGAGGCATCCTTGCCGGGTATCGGCGCTCCTTTCAACGTATTGGAGCGAAATCCCGGCGCCAACCACATCGGCACAAACTACGCCTGTGCCGAAGATGGCGTATATGTGGCTTACGGCGAACAGTGTATTCACCTCGACCCCGCCACCGGTGCCGTTGCATCCACGTTGGACCTTCCCGGCAACCACGTCTTCAGTCAAGTCAAGATCTGGGACGATCTGCTCATTGCTGCCGCCGATCCGAAGGTTTTCGATTCCGGTCCGATCGGCGAGAATAACTGGAATGCTACCTGTAGCGAATACCTGTGCATTCTCGACCGTAGTTCCGGCGAACTCCTCTGGTATCGGCGCGCCGACAACGCCTTCCACCACAACACCATCATCATCGGCAACGGCACACTTTTCTGCATTGATCGATTGCCGCCCGGCCAGGAAGCCGCTCTCGCCCGCCGCGGACTCACCCCCAAAGACATCGGCGTCACCTACAAAATCCTGGCCCTCGACGTGCGTACCGGCACGCCAACGTGGCGCGTTACCGAGAACGTTTTCGGAACCTGGCTTGGCTACTCGAAGGAATACGACGTACTTCTCCAGTCCGGCCGGCCCTCGCGCGACATGGTTGCCGGCGAGCCCGAGGGCCGACTCATCGCCTACCACGCCTCGGACGGCGCCCTCCTTTGGGACAAGACCATTGAGGGGACCGACAACGGGCCGTACATTCTTCACGCCAGGAGCATCATCACCCAGAACGACCTGATGTTCTTGTGGCCCGGACGCGCCTACGATTTGCTCACCGGCGAGCCCGTTCTGCGTACCCATCCGCTATCCGGAAAGGAGACCCCCTGGAGCTTCACGAGAGCCTATGGCTGCAATACCGCCATTGCCTCGGAACACCTGATCACCTTTCGTAGCGGCGCCGCCGGTTATTACGACTTGACCACGAACGGCGGTACCGGAACCCTCGGCGGGTTCAAGTCCGGTTGTACGTCCAACCTTATCGCGGCGGACGGCGTGCTCAACGCGCCCGACTACACGCGAGCCTGCTGGTGCGCCTACCAGCACCAGACCTCGCTGGCCATGGTGCACATGCCCGAAGCCGAAATGTGGACTTTCGACTCTCTGAGCGCCGGCGGTGACGCCGTCAAGCAAGTGGGGCTTAACCTGGGCGCGCCCGGTGACCGCGTCGCCGACAACGGTGTATTGTGGATGGACCATCCCAGCGTCGGCTACACCTCGCCTAACGTCTACGTGCGCACCATGCCCACCGGCCCAACGTGTTTCCGCCAGCATGCGGCATTCATCGACGGCGAGATGCCATGGGTTGGCGCCTCCGGTGTAACGGGCCTGACGTCAATCGACATCAAACTCAAGAATACCGAAGATACCGCCTACACCGTCCGCCTCTACTTCGCCGAACCGGACGACGTCGAGCCAGGTCAGCGCGTGTTCTCCATTCAACTCCAAGGCCACGAGGTCCTCACAGACTTCGACATCGTCGCCGAGGCCCGCGCGCCGCGCCGCACCGTGGTTAAAGAGTTCAACCGCATCCAAGTCGCCAATATGCTCGAGATCGACCTGGCGGCAGCAAAAGGGCTTCCGACGGTACTGTGCGGTGTCGAGGCGCTCGTGGATACCGATAGCGATGGGTTGGCCGACGTGGATGAGGCCGCGTGCGGCACTAACCCCCAGAGCACCGATACCGATCGGGACGGCGTCTCCGACTACGAGGAGGTCTGGTACGACGGCTCCGGCGATTACAATCCCTATAACCCCATCAGCAACCCGTCCGGCACCGACCTTGATGCCCACTCGCGCGATACCGACTGCGACGGCGTCAGTGACGCCATCGAACTCGAACTGTCCACGAGCCCCATCGACCCCGAGGATGTCCCGGACCTTCCCCTAGGACGCCTGGCGGTCCTGATCCTCCTTTCGACTCTCCTAGGCCTGGCCGGCATAGAAATCCTCCGGCGGAGGAATGTCATCGCCTCTCGATGAAGCCACACTTCGTGTCTGGCACGCTGCGAATGGACGCGCGGAGAACGAAGGGGACCGATGAAGAGATGGTGTTCCGGATGGCAGGGAGCGCCGGGGAGAATGCAGGCCGACGGAATGCTTGCGTCGATCGCGCCGATCCTGAGCTGAGCGGGCGACGACTCGTCCCTCTCGACGCTTTCGAGTTCCTTGTCGGCATCGCTCTTCTCGACCGCTCCAACTGCGCTCCGCCTCTGATCGGAACGTCCGCGAAATACCGCGAAAAGTCATGACTGGCGGCGAAGACGCGAATTTCGCGCACAGCCCCTCGTGGTCTTCCAGGCCCAAGGCCGTCTTCCACCGCTGATCGTATTTCGCCCCACGTAGTCCAGATGGCGGGTACGCGCCGCTTCGCGTAGTTCTCAGGAGGCCGGGAGTAGGAAGAGGCGGCCTTCGCCAGCGTCCAGGGACACCTGCAAGCCGTCGAGGTCCGGGCTATCGTCGATCACGGGATGCTCTTCGCCGGACTTCTGGTCGACCTCGATAACGCTCGCAGGATTCGTGTCGAACTCGACGGTGGGCCACGCGGTGTATGCGAAGTGGTAGTTGTTGATCAGGACGGCCCGGCGGCCGTCGTCGTGCGTGAAGACGCCTATCAGAAGGTCGTGGCCGGGATCATAGTCGGCGCGGCCGAGGTTACGGATGGGCGTGCCGTCGAGAACGGTGGAGGGCTCATCGTCGGGTGTGACGCGGTAGACACCAGTACTGGTGAGTTTCATAAGGGTGGGGCCGAGGTTCGCGATCGCGTGGTTGATGCGTTTTGCCTGGTCGTAATGGCGGGTAGGGCGGTCATCGCGGCCGATGATGGCGCCGCCTTTGGGAAACTCGTGGCTGAGCGGGGTGTAGTAACAGAAGTAGAGCAGCCCCTTGGCGCCGTAGGCGATCGAGGTGTACATCTGCCAGCGCAACTGGGCCTCGGTGGGATCGGTATGGGGGCCGAAGGGCATGGTGTTGAAGAAGTTCCAGAAGGGAATGCCGGCGTCGCAAGCGTGTTTCCGGAGTACGGCCAGGTTCTCGCAATAGGCGGCGCGGCCGTCGGCGCCGGGCACGAACCGGGGATAGTGATCCATGCTGAGGACGTCAGGGCCGACCTTCTCGATGAAGGCGGCCACGTGGGCCTCGTAGGATGGCGATCCGAGCTGTTCCGGCGACGCGTAGTTGGGAAAGAGGTTGATGTAGGCCAGTTTGCCGGGGCGAACGGCGCGGATGGCGTCGACGCGTTCGCGCAGGGCCGAGAACGCGTCCTCGTTGGGCTCGTCGCGGAGCATGTATCCCCAGCAGGCGGGATGATCGGGGAGTTGCTCGGCGGTGTCGCCGGCCACCCATACAAGGGCCTTGAGGTCATGCTTGGCGCACAGGTCAAGCTGTCGGGCGACGGTCTCGGGCGAACGGGCTCCGAAAGCCCCCAGGACGAGCGAGAAGCTGGCGTTGGCGATCTGGTCGTAGCGGGCGTCCATGCGATCATCGGCGGGCGGATCGACCCAGAATCCGATGGCAAACCGGTCCTGAACGAAGCGGTCTTGGCCTCGTGCGGTTCCCGCGACAAGCGCGGCGGCGAGTCCGATGACCAGGGCCTCCACGAGCACTCTCGGATTCATCTCGGCAATCCTTTCCGAAGTTCAGTCGCCTTTACGGGTCCGGCAGTGTTCAAGGATCCAGTCGCCGACAGCGGCGATCATGGCCTCCTTCTCGAGGTCGTTCCACAGCTCGTGGTAACCGCCATCATACAACTTGAAGTACTTGTCCTCGGCGCCGCAACACTCGCAGAGGGCACGGGTGCCTCGGTTGCTGACCACCTGGTCGTTGCTTCCGTGGACAATGTAAACCGGGGTGGTGATCCGGGCGAACTCGGCGTGGGCTTCTTGAATGGCCTTGTTGAACTGGGCGCCGGTTCGCGCGGCCACGCGGCCATGGAAAGCCAGCGGATCGTTGTCCGCGGCCTCGACCACGGCGGGATCGCGCGAGAGGCCGGAGTTGTCGACGCCGCCGACGGGCAGCCATGGCGCGATGGTGCTGAGGAAGCCGGCGAGGGCGAGGAGGAACCTGGGCACGTTGTCCGGGAACGCGAGGAAGGGACTCGAGAAGACGAGCCCGCGGGCTTCGATGATGCGCGTTTCGGCGTACCGCGCGAGAAGGAGTCCGCCCATGCTGTGCCCCATGAGGAACCAGGGCAGTCCTTCGAGGCGTGGCCGTACGTGATCGAGATAGGTATCGAGATCCAGAAGCAGATCGTTGAAGTCGTGAATGTAGGCGCGCTTGCCGGGCGAATGGCCATAGCCGCGCTGGTCGAAAGTGTGAACGGTGATACCGCGCGCGTTGAGCGCGTTGGCCACGTGCGCGTACCGCGAGCAGTGCTCGCCGTAACCGTGAATCAGCACCACGTTGGCACGGAGCTCGCCGGAAGCGTCCCAGCGCCGTTCATAGAAATCCAGTCCATCTCGCGACTTGAAATAACCCTCGAAGCTCACGATGATTCCTCCCGCCACGTGTTCCCAATGGTTGCGCGGGGCTCATCATAGCAGATCCGCGCGCGGTTTCGGCGATCCCGGTTGCCGGGTCCCGGGACGCAGAGGCAGTCCACGAGATCAGCCTGGACGATGCGGCGGCGGATCTCGCCTTCGCCGTCGCGGTTGCTTGAAAGCGAACGAGGCCGGCGGATTGGCCTTGTGCGGTGAAGCCGAGTTCGAGACCCCGGCCGAACGCTCACTCCCTCCATCAGATGCCGCGCTACGGCATCCTGCCGCAGGACCTCAACCCGACCGATCCCGTGGACTGCTTCACCACCGACCGCGCCCGCAGTGCATTCGGCCCGTGAGTCCTGGCCTCAGCGGGATGCAGCTACAGCGCATTGTCCTAGCTGCTCCTGAAGCTTCGTGCCGGCATAACGATCCATGAGATCCTGCATGACGTACTCGCACTCACTCTCCCGCCCGAGGCGCACGAGCATCTTCCGGATCCTCTCGGGCGTGTCCTTCACGAAGCGGACGAGGTATTCCGTTGGCCGGCCCTCTTGCTCGGAAGCTGCGATGATATCGCACACCGCATAGCAGAACTCGAGGGCATCCTTCCACGTGTACGTTCGGTTGGTGACGACGCCGACATAGGTCTCGCCCTCCTCCAACCGCTCGAGTAACGCCGCGAAGCCGGACGCGGCGGACTGGGCGCACGGCCGATAGTCCGTGCCGCCCGGTGCGAAGAGGGCAGCCTCCATGGCTTGCATGCCGGCGCGTTCGTAGATGGCGCGCGCCGGAAGCCGCTTCGGCGTCTTCAAGGCCATGTAGTCGTATTCGCTCGCAATGCGCCGCCATGTATAGCCGGCGGATTCAACGTCCTGCCCCGAGAGCTGGGCGTAGTCTTCACGGATGCGTTCCATGTGGTCGTGGACGCTCGGCACACCGTGGTCGGTCATCCAGCCGAGTCCGCTCTCGGCACGCGTGGCGTATACCTCGCGTCCTCTGGCGCATTCACGGAGGAACTCGGATAGCTCATCGAGCGACAAGCCGCTGATGTACGCGCCGCAATCCACCTCGCCCGTCGGAAGAGGAATAATCGGTTCGCCGGCAGGACTTTGAATCGCAGCATTGGCATGCGCTGCTTCCGAGACAGGATCCTGCGCTATCGCGAGGCCCGGCGCGAGCAGCGTCGCTGTGAACACGGCCAGGATCTCTGTCGCCGCGCGACGTGTCGTCTCCCGCGCTTCGAGCGTCATAGCCGCCACTCCCCATGGCCGGTTCCTCACGCCAAGGCTGTCACGAGCTCACGGAGTCACTTGGCCTATTCTGTCTGCATGGACTGGAACGCGATTCAACCATGTCATATTTAACGAATTTATCCTAGCTCAAGTGGAATGTCAAGACGAGAAATCCCCAGAGGACCTCCAACGCGTGATTGGCCGCTGCGACGCCACTCAGGCCGATCACGTTGAGCAAGGTTCTGCGGGATGAGGTGTTGCTCATGGTCCGCCTCCTTCTCATTGACGTTGGCCCGTCTATCATGAAGCCGATCTCCTGGGGGCGGCGTCCAATCCTATTCCCTTGATTGCGGATCGTCGGTAGTCTACGTTACTGATGGATGCCCGGAGGGCCGGCGCGTTCGTGACACTCGCCCCGGCCACTACGAGGAGGAATCCCATGACACGATGGCTCGCGCTCTCCCTAATCGGAGCGGCGGCGTTCGCGGCCCATGGCGAACAGCCGGACCTCGCGTTCAAACCCGCCGGTAATGAGACCTACGCATTCGACACGGGCGCGCTCCGTGGTACGCTGCGGAGCGAGGGCCGATCCATCGGCCTCTTGTCGGTTGAGCACATCGCCACAGGCACTCGGCTCGACGGGAACGCGTACGGCCTGTTCAGCCACTACCGCGTATTCACCGAGAACCGGCGCTACGGCCACGGCGCGTGGGATTGGCCCAGCACGTCCGCTCGGAGGGCGGACGGGGCCGTCGAGGTCCACTGGGCCGCCGCCGAGGACCGGCCCTTCGAGATGGCGGCGGTCTATCGCTGGACTGCGCCCGACACGCTCGACCTCGAGACCTCCGTCACCGCCCATGCCGAACTGACGGCCTTCGAATCGTTCTTGGCGTCCTACTTCACGCAGGGCTTCCACGCGTCGACGGTGTACGCCGGCGGCGGCCCGGAAGGCCGGCCCGCGTTTCGCACCACCGAGCTCGATGCCGGTTACTGGCAAGCGTTTCCGCGGGATCCGCAAGTCGTGACAATGATCCAGGACGGCCGCTGGCAGTACCCGCCCAGTCCGGTCGAGTGGGCGATCCGCGATAACCTGGCCGGCCCCCTCGGCATCCGCAGAAACCGGGATAATGGCCTCTGCGCGATCATCATGGCCCGGCCCGAGGACTGCTTCGCGGTGATGACGCCGCACGAGGGCGAGGGCCACGGCTCGCTTTACCTATCGCTGTTCGGCCGAACCATCAAGGCTGGCGAGACGGCCACGGCACGGTCTCGAATCATCGTGCGTCCGCTGGCCAACGATCAGGAGGCCGTGGCCCTGTACGAAGCGTACGTCAAGGAATAGCCGCCGCCGCGGAATCCCTCAGCGCTTCTCTACACCGGCGCTATCGATAACGGCGCGGGCGGCCTCGCTACCGATGTCGCCGCCTTCGCCCTCGAAGATGTTGTTGACCCACTGATGATCTTCGCGCTTGTTCTGGTTGAATCGGACATCATCGTGGCCGATGGTGTGGATAACGTTGCGCTCGGCGAGCAGGTTCCGGCTGGACTGATCGAAGAAGAAGCCGTTGTTGTGCGAGCCGACGGCGCCGGCCGGGTGCCGTATGTCGTGGATGTGGTTCGCGCGCAACACACAGCCGTCGAGCACGCCGAGCGTGTAGATCCCGCCGCCATCGGCCAATTCCTGTAACACGTGGTGGATATGGTTGCCTTCGATCACGTTGTGGTCCGAGTAGTTCGGCGCGTCATTCCACGTCCAGCCGAGACTGATGCCGGAGTAGCCGAGATTGAAGATGTCGTTGTGCGCGACCGTGTTGTTCCGGCTCTGCGCGATCCAGATGCCCACCGCTGACGGATGCACTCTGCCCCCATCGTAGATCCGGTTGTTCGCGATCACGTTCTTCGACGGCGCCGACTCGGATGGCATCCCGGACTTCTCGACCTCCCGGATGTCGGCGCCCACGAACACGCCGCCGCCACCGAGATCGTGCAATGTGCAGCCGATCACCTGGTTCTCATGACTCGACAGCGCGATCCGAATGGCCGACGCTCCGACATGAGTCACCTCGCATTCGACGAGGCCGCAATGGCGCGCGCCTTCGAGCCCGATGGCCTGACCGCACTGCGGCGACGCCTGCGCGTCGGTGTAGCCGGGCGCGAAGTCCGTCGGCCAATCCGGGTCGACGGCCAACGCGGCTTTCGGCCAGTCCCGCGCAACGTCATAAATGCCCATGGGATACCGCGCGTGTTGAAAGGATAGCCGCGAGAACGAGACGTACTCGACCGGTCTGCCGTGCTCCGGATCGCCATCGAGTACCAACAGCCGTTCGAGGAACGGCGCGACGAAATCCATCGCGTTCGGATCCTCGCCCGGCCGCGCGAGATACGTGAGCACGCCGCGCTTGCGATCCAGGTACCATTCGCCCGGCGCATCCAGCGCTTCCGGAACGCTCTCGACGTGGTACCGGCAGTGCAACGAGAAGAAGCCAACGGGATACCGACACGGCGTGTTGAAGTACAAATCGCACTTCTCGAAATCCACTCGCCGGATCGTCTGCCACGAGCATTCCCAACTGTGGTACGTGATGACCTCGGCGTTCTCGATGCTCGTCCACGGCTCGATATCGCCCGGCGAGAACGAGAATCCGCAGTAGGCATCCGGATGCTTCTTGCGCAACCCGCCCACGCCGCTGTAGCCGCCGTACCGCTTCGCCGCCTGTTCCGCATAGGCCGATAGCGCGCCGGCCGTCGTCAGGAAACCCTCGTTGGGAATCCGCGCGCGCGTCAGCCGCTTGCCGTCCGCGAACAACTGCCGAAAATACCACGTGCCGGCCGCCACGTCCGCAAGTTCGACCTCCCAGCGATTGCCGCCCACGGGCTTCCATCCCGAGATCGCCCGGCCGCCACTCAGGATCACGGCTTCCCCCGGATACGCCGCATACACAATCGGCGATTCCTCCGTACCGCTGTCTTCCGGCCCGAGCGTGATCGCCTCATCGAGGAAGTACCGCCCGCTACGAATCGACACCGTCACGCCGCTGACCGGTAACGCGTCGTTCGCCTTCAGCGCTCGGATCGCATCGCGCACCCGCGACACCGTTGCGTACGGCGCCTCCTCTGTGCCCGGATTCGCGTCATCGCCATCCAGCGCGACGTAGAAGCTCCGCGACTCCGCAACGCCCGCCAACGCAATGAGAAGAAGTGCCCCGCATAGACCAAACCGCATCGCCACCCTGCCTTTCCTGCCGTCCCTGTCAGAGAACAAGCATTATCCGTCCTCATCCGAAGTGGACGCCCTCACGCGAAACACGGAGACCATGTGGACTGCGGTAGCTTGCTACCGCTCTTCTTCGGGGTCCGCCTCAGGCGGACTGCCCCGCTCCAAGCCAAAGCGCAAGCAAGCTTGCGCACTCCACATGGCACTTTGCCCGTAGGGTCAGCATCGACGGCGAGCCAGGGATCCTAGCGTGGGCTACGCCGTTAGTTAGGTCAACAGGAAGCCTTTTCTCTTCCGATGGAACGGCCCGCTAAATCAAGGCGGACCATTACCGGACGCATCGAGCACTGCCATGAGAATCGCACTCATCTGGTCCTGTCGAGTTACGGCGTCTCCTTCAGCGCACAGCGTACGTTCGCGCTCTGGAGAGCGACATAGCCGCCGATGCCGTCCGGTGCCAGCAAGGGGCCGACATCGCGGCCGAAGATGTAAGCCGGCGTCCAGTCGCCGTTGGCATTGGTCTCCAGGGCGATGCAGTCGGCCAGATCTCTCAGTCCCTCACCGAAATCGGCAATGTCGACCGCTCCGGAGGCCGAGGACACGCCATCTTTCCCTTGTCGTACGAAGGCGATGGGCAGGAAGTCTTCCAGCGCGCCGGCCGAATATCGAATGGCTGCCTCATGCTGCTTCACGACGGGATCGTTTGCATCGTCAATCTCGCGCGGCGTGAGATCGTCGTGGACGACCGCCTTGAACGCGGTGTCTAGGGAATCCGGGAGGTCTTCCACCGCTCTGAGGCTGTTCGTTGAATAGAGGACATCGCTGTGGAACACATAATAGACATCGCCGGAGTACGTGGGCGCGCTCCCATCGGACGGGATGCTCTTCTGGCTAGTGACCCAAACGGTCTTCCCCGCCACAAGCATGACTTTGCTCACGCTCAATTCCTGGCTCGCGACCGTCTGGCCCGTATCCGCCGCGACACAACCGAAGCTCCAGGAGTTGCCCTGTACTAAGGGCAGATAGTTGAACAATCTGTATGGACGCAGCAAGCCTGGACAGCCCGCCAAGGCAAACCAGCACGCCATGACTCCCAACATCGGCACCCAGCGTTTGAGATTCAATGCGTTTTGCATAGCGCCCTCTTTCCTCTTGGCCTCACCCAAGACCTTCTATTTGCTCCGCCACTCGAGGATCGAGATGACGGCATTGGCATTCTCATTCAGGTTTTCGGCCTCGATGCGGACGCGGCCATCCCCGGTCTTGTCTACGCCGACGGCCGCCTCGATCCACTGCCCCTCTCCGAAATCGCGATAGGTGCCCAGGTCTTCGCCATCGACGCGGATCGCCTCGTGTCGACCACCGCCGAAACCGTCGGGATCCACGATGAATAGCCGCAGCGTTCCCTTCGAATCGGCCGGTACGGCCAGCTCGATGGCAAGTAGCTCATTGCTGGCGCGCGTGTGATAGACGCGGCTATGCCAGCCGGCGTAAGGGAAGCCGTCCACCTTGGCGAGAGCGTAGCCTTCCGCCGCGTAGATCACTTCCTGATTCGGGCGGCCGCACAGCATGTAGAAGGCCACGCCTTGCTCGCGTAGCTCCGCCTCGGTGGGCAGATCCTCCTCGTAGGGCCAGGCGGGATTATCATCGGCGGCCGGTTGGCGCTCATCGATGGCCGGCAACGGCCGCACGGGGCCGGGCGTCGCTTGGTACCAGTAGCAGACGCTCGACAGCTCGTGGTAGAAACCGTCCTCGCCCACCATGCGTTTCACGACATCGTTCTCGTTCTCGGCAAAATCGATGGTCACGCGCAAGGATTTATCGAACGGAATGGCGTCGTTCAGGAAGAACTTGTAGGCGGCCGCGCCCTGGAAATACTTGCGATAGCCGCTGATGAGGAACTCGCTCTCGGTCTCCGGAAAGCCCCAACTGAAGCCGAAAGCGTCCTCGATGCCCTGGAACTCGATGGACGGCTCCGTCTCGCCGTCCACGTAGAACATCTCGTTCATGTCGACCATGTAGCCCGGCGAACCCGGTTTGCGGATCGTCACGCTCCAGCCCACGAACTTGCCTCGGCCGGCGGTGTCCAGCGCCGTGTACGCGACCTTGCCCAGCGGCAGTGCCTCCTGATGCCACGCGGCGTGGAAGTAACCGGCGCCCTCGGGCGCTTTGTCGAAGGTGCGGTACATCACGTACGAGTAACACGGCATCTTCGATTGCAGCAGGGGCCCCGGCTCGAGATCGCCGTCGTAGGCCAACTCGATGCGCGCCGACTTGCGATACGGCATGGGCAGGTACCCGTTGAAACCGCGCCGCTTGTTCATGGCAACCGTCTCGACCGACTCGAATTGCCCTGCCGGATCGCAGAAGAAATCCACGAGCGGGCAGTCGACGCTTGGCGCGGCATTGCCGTCCCAGTAGATCCGCAGGATGGCTTCGCGGCCCAGTTCGAGCGCGCCGGGCATCGCGAAATGGAACATCTCGATGCGGCCCGGGCCCTCGAGATCGGCGATAACCACGCGCTTCGTCGACAGGAACTGCCGCTCGACCGGATTCTCGACCCACAACGCGTTTTCGGCCTGGATCGGCGCGAGCGGGAGATCGGGCAAGCCCGAAAGGTCGTACGCAACGGTGGCCGAGCACGCAGCAATCGCCGCGGCGAGCAACGCAGGCATCCGCATCGTTCATCCTCCATTGACGGGCGTCGACTACGCGCCGCCGGGTGCATCGGGAACCGTTAGTCGGCCTCGGCTATGGCGCCGACAATCTGCGCGAAGGTGGGCATGACCGGTGGTACGGCATCCTCAGGATCGGAGTGATAGCGTACGAAGTCCACGTGCCCATCCATATAGAGCACATTGGCGCCGCCCGGCACGTGGTTGAAGTGACCGATGCCGGCGCCCGAGCCGATCATGTCGAACATGACGAACAGCTCGGATTGCGCCTTCGCGGTATCGCTGGGCCGGCTGACATCTCTCACCAAGAACCGCTCGATGCCTTCGCGCAGGCGATAGATGATGTTACCGCCGCCGTTGCCATACCCCGGGCCCGGATCGCGGCTGCTGAGATCGATGTCCTTGTCGGCCAGTTCCTGGCCCGCCGCGCCGTCATCGTTCAGGACGTACACGGCGCCTTCCTCGAAGAAGAGATCGAGGGCCGCGGCCGCCTGGATCGGCACGTCGCCGGTCATGCTCCATCCGGGCGCCAGCAACACCAACCCGGCGCTCAGAAACGGGAAATGCCCCACAGGCGCAGTGTCGCCATCGAGTCCATCCAACAGCCAGCCGAGATAGACGTAGCTTGCCGAGATCCGCTTGGGAACGTAGAAGAACAATGGCCGCCCGTCCTCGGCGTAGAAGTCCTTCCATTCCTCGTTCGAGTCCGAGGGACAGATGGCGATGGCGGGATCCGTCAGGTATTCCGGATAGACCGCCTGCACGCACGGCCCCACGGTCAGGTCTACATCGGCGTTATCGAAGTAGGTCCCGCTCTGCATATAGTGATCGATCACCTGGAGCGGCGGAAACATCTCGCCGGGCGATTCGTTGGCGTACATCTTGTACACGAGTCCCCACTGCTTGAGATTGTTCTGGCAACTCGATCTCCGGGCCGCCTCCCGCGCGCGCGCCAACGCCGGCAACAAAATCGCCGCCAGAATTCCGATGATGGCAATAACGACCAACAACTCGATCAGCGTGAAGCCTTTCTCTCTCATAATCAGAACCTCCCAGCGCGACGCCCCAGCTCGCCGTCACCTCCCAGAGCATAGCACCTTTGGTGCTTTTCCGGAAGATATCACCTTGCGTAGCTGCGCTCACCAAAAGGCACGATGGGGCGTCGAACGCTCGTCGTGCTCGGGCGGTGGACAGCCGCGCGCGGAAGGCCGCCGGCATCATCCATGTCGAACGGGCATCGTTGGCGGAGGGCCCAGTCTCGCCGGACCACGCTTGTGTATGCCAAGCCGGGCACGTACACTGGCCTCGGCGAGTCAAGCCGTGTTTCAGGAAGTTCCCCTAGTTGAGGAAGGTTTCATGAGAACTCGACGCAATCTCTGTCGAACCGTGCTCATCTTGTTCGCGCTTCTGATCGGTGGCGGCACGGTGGTCTCGCAAGATGCCGGAGAGGCGCCCCACGCCGCGCCGCGAGCCCTCCCGAACGGCTGGCCCGAGTTCCGCGGCCCCTGGAGCAATGGCCTGGCCACGATGCCCGGCACGTCGCTTGGCCTTCCGCTGCACTGGAGCGAGACGGAGAATGTCGCGTGGAAAACCCCAATCCCCTTTCGCGGCTGGTCAACCCCCGTTGTGCTCGACGGGCAGGTCTGGCTGACAACGGCCACGGAAGACGGACACGACTTCTACGCCATCGGTGTGGACGCCGAAACGGGCGAAATCCGATTCAACGAGAGGCTGTTTCACGCCGACAGTCCTGAGCCACTTGGAAACGAGGTCAATTCCTATGCCTCGCCTTCGCCGGTGATTGAGCCGGGCCGTGTCTACGTTCACTTCGGCAGCTATGGGACGGCCGCCCTCGACACGGCAACCTGTGAGGTCATCTGGCAGCGTCAGGATTTGCCCTGTCGTCACTACCGCGGACCGGGCTCCTCCGCCATACTGTTCGAGAAGCTTCTCATCCTGACCTTTGACGGCGCGGATGTTCAGTACGTGGCTGCCCTCGATAAAGAGACGGGAAAGACCGTGTGGAAGACCGACCGGACGACGGTCTGGACCGACCTCGATGAACAAGGCATGCCCAAGCGGGAAGGTGACTTCCGCAAAGCCTTCAGCACGCCGATTGTGATCGACGTGGGAGGAACGCCTCAGCTAGTCTCGCTGGGGTCTTCCGCGGCATTTGGTTACGACGCGCGCACGGGGGAGGAGATCTGGAAGACCCATAACACGGCCTACACGCCCGCCGCGAGGCCGGTGTTCGGCAACGGCCTTGTGTTCATCGCCACGGGCCGAGGCGATGTCGAGTTGGTCGCCATGCGCGTCGATGGTCAAGGCGACGTGACCGACACGCACACCGTGTGGAAGGTGACAGGGCGAAAGGTACCCGAGGAACCCTCGCCGGTGTTGGTGGAGGACCTGCTCTATGTGGTCAGCAACGACGGCGTGCTCACGTGCCTCGAGGCCGCGACGGGCAACGCGGTGTGGAGCGAACGCATCGGCGGCAACTACGAGGCCTCGCTCCTCTACGCCGACGACCGCATTTACTGCTTCAGCGTGCAAGGCAAGGCCACGATCTTCAAACACGGCCGCACCTACGAGGTCCTGGCCACCAACACCCTGGAATCCGGTTTCATGGCCTCCCCGGCCGTCGGAGGCAACGCGCTGTTCCTACGATCCAAAACACACTTGTACCGGATCGAGGACACCGTTCACCGGATGGACGCGAGACCCAATCCGTAGATAGCGCTCGGGCCGCGTCGTTCGCTGCCGATCGGGAGCCGGTTCGATGCCGTGCTCCCGTAGAATGTCTCCGATGGTTGTATCGGAAATCCTCACCCTCAGGTTCCTCAGCGCACCTTCAATCCGGTTGTATCCCCACGTCGGATTCTCCTGCGCCAGTTGCACCACGAGCTTGGCAACCTCTTCGTGCGTGCGAGGCCGCCCAACCTCCTTCCGCAGCGCGCTGAAGTCCCACTTCTGAGCGATCAATTCCCGATGCCAACGCAACGGCGTGTCAGGCGTCACAATGGTCGCCAGATCATGAAGCAACCTTCGGCCAAGGGCTTTGGCTTTCACGGCCAAACGACGACGCTGGTCGTCATTCAACAAGATGCGTCCCGTGCCCAATTTCTCCCGCAGCACCACGTTCTCTACCGGCAAATACTCAATGATACGCTGCTCACGATTGAGCTGCGAGGCCATGAACAAGACCATCAGATGCCACGGCTTCAGAATGAACTTCAACATAAGAGCAGGCCGCCCTTTCCCAACGAAAAGCAGTATGATGCCCGCTCTTCTCCACCCGATCAATCGGCGCAAACCCCGCTCCAGAACCAAACCCCAACCCACACCGGCCAAAGAACTCACAGCATCGATCGAATATTCTCACCATACGGCCTCCGGCAATCGGAACGGTGGACCACGGAACCTCCGGCCATGAACAAAAGGGGAATTGGCTCCGGCGGACTCGATAGAATGCCGCCGTCCGATTTCACAACGGCCCACGATCACTATGGCCCACACACGGGAGCAACGCTATGCCTCTTCTTGCATTCATGTTCGCCGGGTTGGCCACCATCGGCGCGGCTCCGGGCGGCGACGCGGTGTTTCGAGTCTCCTTTGATACCGGTGTGGTTACGGAACAGGGCGTCGAGCCCGTGGCGAATGTCGGCGTACGTCTCACGGCGGGCCACACGGGCCTGGCAGCGGAGTTCGTCAAAGGCGCAGTTCTGACATATCCCGTCGCAAATCACCTCAATGGCGATCGTGGAACATTGTCTCTCTGGGTACGTCCAAACTGGGACAGCATCAACGCCTTCGGAGACCGGTTTCTCTGGGGGGTGGCCAATCCCGATGGCGGAGGGAGAACCGTCCTCGGATTCCTGGGGAAGGATGGCCTCGGTACCCTCTACTTCGGCGACGACGGCGCCCTGATGGGCCTCGCGGCACCCGTCGATTGGCGCGCCGGCGAATGGCATCCGATCACGGTGTGTTGGGATGTGGTCGCCAAGTGTCGCGCCCTCTATATCGACGGCCAGCTTCGCCATCACATCTTCACAACGGCCGGGATGCCGAGGCAGGCCGAGGTCTTTCACGTGGGATCGCTCCCCTGCACCACGCGGTGGATGGGTGTGCAGGACGGCCACGAGGCGGATGCCGCCATCGACGATCTCACGCTATCCGCTGGCATCGATATGCCGGGATTCGATCTGGTACGGCAAGCGGCGCGCGAAGAGGAGAAGGCAATTGCGCGGAACCAGCAATCTCGCGAAAAGGCGCGGCCCGCCTACGAGAGCGCCTGGGAGCGGTTCCTCGTCGCGCCCACGCTCGATGCCGTGGCCGAACAGCATCACGAGGCGACATGGGAAGAGCTCGCCGGGATGGCCGCGCCCATGTCGCAGCGAGTGCCCATCGAGCCGCGCTACTACTCGGACATCGTCTATGCTCACCCGGATCTGTCCATTGCCCTCGGCCGCGCCAACGAGGCGTACGGCGTTGGGTTCGCCCTCGGCGATCCCTTCCAACTCCCTGACATGTACGCCGTGACGCGCAGACTCCACAAGGGCTACCAGCCCATCGTTGAGAGCCGGTGGACGACGGACTCGTGCACGGTCGACCAAACCGCTTTCACCATTCTCCCGCGAGACGAGGAGACGGTCACCGGGAACGAAGCCCAGTACATCGTGGTCCGGTTGGCGGTGCGCAACACGGGCGCCGAACCGCGGCGGCAACCGCTCTATGTGTTGATCGGTCGAATGCACGACACGCAGAACACGAATTACCGGCCCTTTCTGGCGTCTGCATCTCGATGGATGGAACCCGTCCTGCCCATCGCGATCCAACAGAACGCGGTGCTCCTCGACGGACGACCCCTCATGACGTACCGCGCCGAGGGCGTCGTAACCGCCGAATCCATTCCCGAGTTCTCAACGAAAACGGCGGACCCGCTGCTCCCCGAAACGCTGCGCAATGTCGTGCGCTTCGTGTTCGATCTGAAACCGGATGAAACGAGTATGCTCGACTTGATTATGGTGGCTCGGCCCGAACGCGTGGCCGCCGAGGAATCCGCACCGATGGGCCAGATCACCTTCGATGCCGCGCTGGCGCGCGCCGCGGACTACTGGGACAAGGGGCTCGAGCCAGGTATGAAGCTGACCACGCCGGAGCCGAGACTGAACGAGCTATATCGCCACCTGATACTCTCCTGCCTGGGAAACCTTCGCAAGAACCCCGAGCGCCCATGGCACGAGCCTTTCCAGTCGCCGGTATGGGAAGGCGTCTGGCCGTGGGAATGCGCCCACATGCTGGTTCCCATGTGCGCGGTTGGGTACCACCGCGAGCTGGAGCCGGTGTTCCGCTTCTTCACGGAACGCCAAAGCGGCATCGGCCCATATGCCGAGCCCGGTCGCAAGCCCGAGGGCGAGACCAAGTCGGCCTACGGCTGCTACACGGGCAACTTCCTGCTGCGCTGGACCTGTGAGACCGGATCCGTGTTGTGGGCAATGGCAGACAAATACCGCTATTCGCAGGACACGGCTTGGCTGAAACAGAACCGGGACAGTATCCTTGCCGCATGGGATTGGATACAGGGCGAACGCGCGCGGACGCGCCGTTTCACGGAAGCCGGAGACCGCGTTCCTTGGTATGGCCTCTTGCCGAAAGGACGCGTCCACGACTGGGAAGGCTGGCACCATGTCTTTTTCTCCGATGTCTTCTCCTGGAAAGGCATGGCTGGGATGGCGGCGGCGTTTCGCCATGCCGGGTTGCCGGAAGCGGAACGCTTCCGGCAAGAGGCCGACGAATACCGCGAATGCCTGCTCACGGCGATCCACAAGGCCGAGCACGTGGATTCGGCCACAGGCCTGTTATTCGTGCCCAATCTTGTCGCCACGTATCCCGGCGAACAGGGCGGCCTGTGGTGGGCGGACGGGCCGAGCTGCATGTTTGCCACCGGGCTGCTGGACGCCCGAACGGACGAGCGGTTCGATGCCATGTTCGGCTATCTCCAGCAGGCGTGGGGCACCATGATCGGCCTGACCAATCGCATGGACGAACCGACGGGACTGGGAAGACGAAACCCATTCTGGTATGTCAATAGCTCGGAACGTGGCTACTTCCAGAACTTCCTAGCCCGAGGCGAAATCGAGAAGGCCCTGCTCGTCTTCTATTCGAACCTGGCTTACGGCCTTTCGCAGGACTGCTACCAGACCGTCGAGCGCATTCACATCAGCGATGCCAACTACTCCCCTTTCCAGCCCAACGCCTCCGGCAACGGACGGCTCCTCGACATGATCCGCCGCATGATCATCGATGATCAGGACGCCGGAATCATTTGGCTTTTGCGGGGCTGCCCACGCCGATGGTTCGCGCCCGGACAGTCCATCCTCGTTGAAGATGCCCCCACGTATTCGGGCAAGATGGCCGTGCGCACGCGGGCCGATGAGCGGTCCGTCGTCGTCGATATCGAACCGCCCGGAGGGAACCCGCCCACCGAATTGCGCGTGGTCGTTCGCCATCCCGAAGAGAGACCGCCCACGCAAGTCACGGTGAACGGCGTCGAGCACCCGTTGGACCGCGGGGCCGTTGTCCTCACGCAGGCGGGTGGCCCGGTGCACGTCGTGTATCGTTTCTAGCCACGACGTTGGCTTGCGCATGAATGATTGGCCGACCAAGGCCATCCGATTCATCGGCATGCCCATCCAAGCGCCGCGTAGCTATCGTACAGGGCTTGGGCATCCGGCCCGAGTGTGGGCCGGATGTACTCCTGATAGCCCCAGGTGATGGCCGTGGAGGTGAATGGGCCTGCGAATTCGAGTTTCTCTTCGAGCTTGGCCGCCGGTACGCCACGCCAGTACGGGGCGGTCTTCGGATCGTTGACGTGTGTCTTGAGCCCGAATCGCGCCACATACTCCTCGAGCGACGCGACCTCCAGTTCGCCGGTCTCGATGTTCGCCCAGAAGGATTTGCCTGCGGCATCGCAGGCGGCCTTCATGGCCTCGAAGAAGGGTCGGCGCTCCTCGATCGTGTAGCACGAGAGGTGTTCACCGCTGTCTTGAAGCGCGACGATGTCGATGGGCGCCTGACGCAAGACGCCCGTCCAGAACTCCCGGTACTCCTCGGGCGACGCCCAACGGAAATCGCCGAGCCTGTGCGCCTCGTCGAGGATGAAGAAGGGCGAGATCATCACTGGCTTGTCGAGGGCCGCCTTGCAGCACGCGGCCACCTCGCGGTAGAGCGTCCGAATCAGATCCGACCGCTCACCCCAGAACACGTAGAGCTCGTAGGGCACATACCAACCGTAGAAGGACTCGCGGGCCCCATATACGCGGGCCACGTCTCGGATGTAGGCGTCGGCGCGGGCCATCTCCGGTCCGGCATCCGCCAAGGTCCACCAGTTGGCCACGGACAGCGTGTTGATGAAGACCCGCAGGCCTCGGCGATCGGTCTCGGCGAAGAAGGCCCTGAACGGCTCGACCGCTGGTTCCTCTTGTGCGGCCTGAGCCGCGTTCCCCACGGACACGCCCGAGACGATCAGGAGGTCCATGCCTAGCGCTTGGATCGCATCCAGATCCGCGCGCCACGATTCCTGCGCGCGTTGCGCGTCGGCCGCCGATACCCACCAGAACGCGCCCGTCAATCGCGCCCGCGGTGGATCGGCACAGGACGGCGAACTGAGGCCGATGGCCGGCAACAGGAACACGGCAGCGCACAGAATGGGGTCTCTCACCGGCGGCACTCCCCGGAATGACGGCTTCGTTTGGGGCCACGTCAGAGCCCAATGCTCATGATAGTGTAATCAAATGAATTCGCCGGATCACGCCCAAGAGTCGTTGCTCGATTAGCCATAACGCGCCCGATGACGCCGGATTTGACGGTACTGCGTACTTGGTGTAACATACACATAGGAATCGTGTAGAACCCGTGCGTTGGCCTCATTCCGGAGCAGGCCGACACGGAAGCACAACGGCATAACCAGAGAATCAGCGGTGTGTGTTCCGCTTCGCGAGGATGTGGCTCTTGAAAACGCTCTTGACTCGGTTGGGACGTCATCCGCTGCATGCGCACATTGCGACCATCTTCGTCCTGCTCATTGCGGGAGTGGGCGGCGTGTTGGGCTGGTTCAACTACCACCAGAATACGCGTGTGATTCTGTCGGCGTCGAATCGTGTCTTCGACCAGATCTCTCGGGAACTTCTGTTGGATTTTCAGGGCGCGTACCGGCCTGTGGTCACCACCGTGAATCTGCTCTCGATCGAGGCGCGCGTTGGCCAGGCGGGCGATCTCGATGAGCGGTTGGCGCTGCTGCCGGTGTTCTGCGAAGCGTTGGCCACGCAACCGCATGTATCGGCGCTGCAAGTGGGCTATGCCAACGGCGACTTCTTCATTGTGCGCCCCTTGAATGATCCCTACATGCGCCAGCGGTTCGAGGCCCCCGAGGGGGCAACGCTCGTGGCCGACCACATCGCGGCTGACGAGCGCGGCGAACGCGTCCAGACGCGACTGTACTTCGATATCGACCTCAACCGCCTCGCCGACCGTTCGATGGGCGCGACTTCGTACGACCCGCGCATCCGGCCATGGTACCAGGTGGCCGCCGCGAGCGATCGCGAGGCGGCAACAAAGCCGTATCTCTACTACTTCATAGGAAAGGTTGGCATCACCGTGGGCCGCCAATCCCCCGACGGACGCGCGGTCGTCGCCTCCGACGTCACCCTCGAGCATCTCTCCGAAACCCTGTCACGTCAGCAGATCTCGCCCACGGCCGAGGCCGTGTTGTTCGACGAAGATGGGCGGGCACTGGCCTATCGCCACACGGACCGGTTAGTGCTGAAGTCGGATGACACGACCACCGAATTGGCCCCCGTCGGCGCCTTAGGCAGTCCGGTTCTATCGACACTGGCCGCCGAGCTCAAGCCTCGGGAAGCGGCGCTGTCCTTCACGTTTAGCGATCAGCGATGGCGCGGCGCGGTTCGCCGCATCGACGTGACGAAGGACATCGTGTTCTTTGTGGCCATTACCGCTCCTGAGGAGGAACTTGTCGCCGATGCGATTGCGATTCGACGCCAGTCGGTTTGGATCACGGCGCTGATCCTATTGGCGGCACTGCCACTGGCCTACGTGCTGGCCAGCCGAATCGCTCGGCCGCTGCGAAGACTTACCCAGGAAACGGATCGCATTCGCCATTTCGACTTCGGCGGCCCGGTGACCACGAATTCGCTCATCCTCGAAATCTGCACGCTCGCGGAATCCGTCGACGCCATGAAGACCACGATACGCAAGTTCCTCGATATGATCTCCTCCGTGGCCGCCGAACGACGTTTCGATAGCCTGCTGGAGCAGATCACGGAACAGACCGTCCGCGTGAGTGGGGCCAGCGCAGCGGTGCTCTATCTCGTGAATGACGAGGCGTCTGCGCTCGAACCGGCCTGTCTACGCATGGCCGCCGGCATCCTCGCGAAGAAGGCCACCTCATTGCCCCATGTGTCCCTCAAGGACGACGAGGCGCGGGGACCGTTGGCCGAGTCTGTACGAATCGGGGCCACGGTAACCACTGTGATGTCGCGGGACGGAAAGGTCGCCGGGCCCTTGGCCTCGCTCTTAGAGGTGGAGCGGGCCTACCTGGTGGCCATTCCATTGCGCGCCCGAGACGGCCAGGTAACGGGGGCCCTCGGCTTGGCCTTCGAGGCGCCGCCGAATCGCGAAGACTTGCCTGTCGAACGAGAACGCATCGCGTTCATCGAGGCCTTCTCGGGTTTCGCCGTGGTATCGATCGAGAGCCAGCGGCTGCTGAAAATGCAGCGGGCTCTCCTCGATGCTTTCATCAAACTGATGGCCGGCGCCGTCGATGCCAAGTCGCACTACACCGGAGGCCACTGCCAGCGCGTCCCGGTTTTGACGCAGATGATCGCCGAGGCGGCGTGTGCCGCGCAGACTCCTCCGTTTCAGGATTTCCGCCTCGATGACGACGGCTGGGAGGCCTTGCACATTGCGAGCTGGTTGCACGACTGCGGCAAGGTGACCACGCCCGAGTACGTCGTGGACAAAGCAACCAAGCTCGAGACCCTCCACAATCGGCTGCACGAGATCCGCACACGATTCGAGGTGCTCAAACGGGATGCCACCATTCGCTACTGGGAACAACGGGCTCAAGGCGTCGACGACGCGCGCCTGCGCGCGGAACTCGAGGAGGAACACCGGCGGATCGAGGATGACTTCGCCTTTGTTGCGCGATGCAACGAGGGCCGCGAGTCCATCTCGTCCGAACAGATCGATCGGTTGCGCCGGATAGCCGAGCGGACATGGATACGCACCCTGGACGATGGTATCGGCCTATCTACGCAAGAGTCTCAGCGCAAAACGCGTGGCGCCTCGCGGCCGGCGCCGGCCCGGGAGCAGCTATTGCAGGACGCGCCCGAACACGTGATCGATTACGATACCCCGCAACCCATCGCGCCCGATAATCCGTGGGGATTTCGGATCGACGCGCCCAGACACGCTTATAACCGTGGCGAAATCCACAATCTCTCGGTTGGTTACGGGACCCTGACGGACGAAGAACGTCACAAGATCAACGATCACATCGTCCAGACTATCATCATGTTGAGCAGCCTGCCGTGGCCGAGGCACCTCCGTCGCGTGCCGGATTTCGCCGGGGGACACCATGAGCGACCGGACGGCACCGGGTATCCACGACGTCTCACCAAGGAGCAGGTGCCTATAGAGGCGCGGATGATGGCCGTCGCCGACATCTTCGAGGCACTGACCGCCCCCGACCGCCCCTACAAGAAGCCCAAACGATTGAGCGAGGTCCTGGATATCATGCAGGGAATGGCCGAGCGCAACCACATCGACCGCGACGTGTTCAGACTCTTCCTGGAATCGGGTGCGTGCTTCGAATACGCCCGGCACCACCTATATCCCGAGCAAGTCGACATTGCCCACAATGACCTCGTCGCCGGGCGAGCATAGGACGGTGTAGCCCCTCTTCTCGGGGGAGTTGGACTCGGCCCTTCACTCGGCCGCCGCCACGGCAGTCGCACGGGCTCGCCGTTTCTCGATGCGCCGCACAACATCCTTGGCCACTTCCACAATCTCTACGGGGGCTTTGGTCTTCTCCCCAAGGTCGAGTCGCAGGGCCACCACCAGGGGCTCAAGCAGAACCGCACTGGGCGATGCTTCGATGAGCCGCAATGCATCCCGCCCGAGGCCGGCCACGGCGAAGCCGACGAAGAGCTCGGTGGCATCGTCGGGGTTCGCGCGCACGAGGTCCACGTCCCTCAGATAGGCCGCCGCGTGTTCCTGGGCCTCTTCCGGTTTGCCCGAGGCGCATAGTATGCACGCAAGCGTGTGCTGATGGGCAATGTTGGCAGGGTCCATCGCGACGGCCTGTCGCGCCCAGAACTCGCCTTGCCGTAAGCACTCGCCCTCAAGCTCGATGGCTTTGCGGTAGGCGTGTTCGGCCTCGTTGGATCGATCGAGCTTCTCATGCAACAAGCGGCCAAGACGCGCCCAGGCCCACGCGTAACCCTCGTCGAGCTGTATCGCTCTACGATAGGCCTGCTCCGCCTCGCCGAAGCGTTCGAGCTTCTCATCGAGCAACCGGCCGAGGTGCGCCCAGGCCCACGCGTAACCCTCGTCAAGGTGAATGGCCTTACGATAGGCCTGCTCCGCCTCGTCAAGGCGTCCCAGCTTCTCATGCAGCAGCCGGCCAAGGAGCGCCCAGGTCCAGGCCTGCCAATCGCCGAGCTGCGCGGCCTTACGGTACGCCTGTTCGGCCTGGCTGAATCGCTCGAGCTTCTCATCCAGCAGTCGCCCGAGTTGAAGCCACGCCCAGGCGAGTCCGTCGTCCCGTTGAACGGCGTTTCGGTAGGCGCGTTCGGCCTCATCAAGGCGATCGGGTTCCTCATCAAGCAATCGGCCCAACAGCGCCCACGCCCACGCGTAGTCCTCGTCGCGTGCAAGGGCGTTGCGGTAGGCCTGTTCGGCCTCATCAAGGCGCCCCAACTTCTCGTGCAGCAGTCGACCGAGAAGTGCCCACGCCCACGCGTATCCGTCGTCGAGCTGAATCGCCTTGCGATAGGCCTGTTCCGCCTCGTCGAGCCGTCCCAACTTGTCGTCCAGGAGATCGGCAAGGTGAGCCCACGCCCACGCGCATTCCCCGTCAAGCTGGATGGCCCTGCGATAGGCCTGTTCCGCCTCGTCGAATCGCTCAAGCTTCTCGTGCAGCAGTCGGCCATACAAGGCCCAGGCCCACGCGTAGTCATTCTCCAGGCGGATGGCCATGCGATAGGCTTGCTCCGCCTCGTCGAGACGCGCGAACTTCTCATGCAAGAGCAAGCCGAGATGCGCCCATGCCCACGCAAACCGACCATCGAGCTGAATGGCCTTGCGGTAGGACTGCTCGGCCTCGCCAAATCGCCCGAGGTCTCCGTGCAGGAGCCGACCGAGCAGCGCCCATGCCCAGGCGTGCCCTTCGTCGAGTTGGACGGCCTTGCGGTACGCCTGTTCGGACTCGCTGAGTCGCTCGAGCTTCTCGTGCAAGAGACGGCCGTAGAGCGCCCACGCTCCCGCAAGGCCCGGGTCGATCTCGACGGCCTGCCGGTAGGCGTGTTCAGCCTCGCAGACGCCGTCCTCCCGCTGTTCCAGCAGCACGCCCAGCAACATCCAGTACAGCGCATTCCGGGGCTGCGAATGGATTAACTCCTGGGCTTTGGCCTCGAGCGCGCGCGCCCGCGCCGGCTCTTCATCCAGCCCCTCCATTGCCCGCCGCAGACTCCGGAGCTTCTCGCGATCCGCCCACTCTTCCGAGAGGTGCGGCAGCGCGGCATCCTCTGCCGGGATACGGGCAACCGTCCGGGCCCCGCTGCCCTCGAGAAGCGCCGGCGGCATTCGCCGAACGGCCCAGCGGCGCGTCTCCGTGTCGGGGAGGTTTCTCATCAGGACATCGAGGGCACGGTAGTAGTCCGGTGGAATCCCGGCATCGAACTCGCAGGCCTCGCGGATCAACTCCTCGGCGACGGGGGCCAGTTCCTCCGGGGCGTACATGCCCACGATGAAGTTGACCGCGGCCAGGACGCGACTCGAGGGACCGCCTCGCCGGCGCATGAGGTGGTAGATATTGTACATGCGTTCGACGACTTGGTAGGACTTCTTTCGGCCCTGGCGGTCGACGGCAACCACAGCACCCCGCGCCGCCAGTCGATTTAGGAAGGCGCTGGTCTTGTTCACGTCGAGCCGCGCGGCTCGGGCGACTTCCGCCGCGGTGGCCGGTTCCCACAGCTCCGCCAGCGAAAGATAGGCCTTCCGTTCCGCCGCCGGGAGTCCGTCGAGGTGGCTCTTGAAATACTCCGTGTGTTCGTCGACGAGCCGGGTGAGATCCATCATCAGCGTGCGAAGGGTCTTGCCCGCGCCGAATTGGGCGATGATTCTAACCAGCCGCGGATTGCCGCCCGTGAGAATCTCGATGGGGCGCGCACGAAAGACCGTGATGTCCTGGCCTGTAATCGCGCGCCACAGCGTGGCGCACTCGACGGTATCGATAGGCCTAAGATCATGCGTGGTAAACACTTCGAACAGCGACTCACCGCTGTCTTCGACCTCCTCGAAACGCCGCGTCGCGCTCGCCAACACCTTGATTCGCCCCTCCGTCCGAAGCGTGTTCCCAAGGTGGTGTGCTTCCTCGTCGGACAACTGCTCGCCCAAGAGCATGTCTAGGTTCTCGACGACCAGGAGAAGGCGCTTGTGGATGGTATCGGCGAAGGCCAAAAGCTGCGTCAGCGCCCGCTCTCGAAGCCGCTCCTCGTCGGGTTCGGTTCTCAAGTCCGCATGGACCTTAAGCCATTGGGGCGATTCGGTTTGGCGCGCCACGTGGAACAGGGCTTCCAGCCAGAATTCGCCCGCGGAGGCCACCTGGTAGCTTTCCTCGGCAAACATGATCGGATACCAACGCTCGGCGAGTTCCGGCGTTCGGCGTATCTCGACCGCGGCGCGTAGGACGAGCGTGGTCTTCCCAATGCCGCGTGGACCTACGACCAAGACATGCCGGTCCGAGTCACCGATGTTCTCGCGCACGACGCGCAGGCAGAAGTCCAGGTCGGCCTGCCGCACGACGAAGGAGTCCACGAGCTCCTGCTCGGTCAAGAACGCCGGATTGTACTTCATCGTAGGCGAAGGCATGCCTTAGATCCCCTCTCGATGGACATTTCTCCGGGCCGCCTCGGCCACCCGTTGCACGGAAGACGCGACACAAACGCATGGCCCTGGCCGTCTTGACTGGGGCCGTGGGCCGCCACGGTGGCGGAAAGCATCGTACCCTTCGTCACGCCGTTTTCTAGGAAGGGTTACGCTTTGCTTCCGACCCCATAAGGGCTTACTTGACAAGTAGTTATAATCTGGCTGTGTCGATGTTTTCATGCCAGATCCCCACGGCATCGACTTGCCAACAATTCTGTTGCCAGCAATTCTGTTGGATAATAGCAAATCCGGTTTCAGATGTCAATCCCTGCAAACAAATTTGTTGGCAATCATCCGCCAATACGCCTAATGCTATGCCATGACGTAACTTGCGACCAACACAATATGACCAAGGTTGTGTCAAGGAGCAACGGACCTCATGACACCTGCCTCAGATCATCATCCCGAGTGGCGCAGGGGCCCCTTCAATCATTTCGAGTTGTCAACGGCCCTCCCCCGTCATGGCGAGCGAAGCGAGGAAATCTGAGACTTGGCACAGCTACGCACATTCGGGGATTGCTTCGCTTCGCTCGCAATGACGGGGCGGACGCGCGCAATGCCCTGCAGCGGCGAAGAGCCAATGACAGATGCAGCGCGCGGGGGCTCCGAGATATCGCATTTCCCTTCGACATTGTTTTGTCAACGAGGGAGTACTTCGAGAGCACCAAGAACGTGGTGGGCAGTATCGCCTATCCGGCAAGCAGGGAAGGACGTGTGCTCCATGCAGCTGCCTGAGCAAGAGAAGCGCGCGCTCCCGGCCGACTGGCTGCGGAAAGCCGAGGACGACGTGCAAACAGCCGAAGTGCTCATGGTCAACGGTTGAGGCTTGGCCAATCCGCTCGCCTTCCACGCGCGGCAGGCCGTTGAGAAGTATCTCAAGGCCTTTCCCACTTGGCACCAGGTTCCGTTTCCGAAAACGCACGATATTGAGCGCCTGCTTGTGCTGGTCGAGTCCGTGGACAACGCGCTCGCCGAGACAGCGGTCTTGACGATGTACGGCGTGGAGGCGCGTTATCCGGGAGATCGGGCCGAGGCTTCCGAACAGGATGCGCTGGATGGGCTCGCATTGATGCGTACGGCTCGGGAGATCCTCCGCGCCGCCCTGCCGCTCGACTCCGATTAGGCGCGCTGCGCGCGGTGGCAGGCGCGGTGTGTTCCGCTCCGCTGCACGCACCCTACCGCTGCGGTTCCGGGGGCGCGTCGATGGCGTCGAATACGCGGACGTAGTCGACGGTGAAGTAGTCGGGGAGTTTCGCTTGGGCGATGTCGCCGGCCCAGGTGTCGATCTCTTCGGTGATCTTGATGTAGGACGGCACTTGGCACACGCCGCCGGCGCTGGTTCGCCAGGTCTCGTCGCCATCAACGTAGAAGACGTACTCATCACGCGTCCAGAGCAGGCCGAAGGTGTGGAATCCGGCGCTGAGGCCTGGACGCTCAACGCGCTGGCCAGCGCTCTTGTGATGCTCGCCGTAACCGTCCCAATGCAGGGCATGCTGGATCTGGTCGGTGAGCCATGGCTTCTCCATGATGTCGATCTCGGTGCCGTCGTGGCCGTCGTTGCCGACGGTGCCGACGGTATCCGAGTGGATCCAGAAGGCCGGCCAGTGGCCCTCCTGCGCGTGAAACGAGCATCGGATTTCCCAATAGCCGAAGCAGTGCTCGAACAGGCCGCGCGTCCGGATGGCGCCCGAGGTATAGCGCTCGCCGTCCTGCTTCGTGCGCAGGATAAGGCGACCGTTGCCGTCGAGATACGCGTCGTCCTTCGCCCAGAAAGCCTTTCGGCGCGGTACATCACCGATGACTTCCCACTTCGCGGTGTCGAAGGCAGTTCCGTTGAACTCGTCATGCCACGCCAACCGCCACGTTTGTCCGTCGGGCGGTTTCGGCAGGTTGCATGGCGGCGACAATTCCTCGGCGTGAGTCAGGGCGTGCGTCGCGAGTAGCGCGACCGTTATCGCAGCCACACGTAGAGACATCATGCGGATTCTCCTCTCGCAGCAAAGGGCGTTTCTGTCCGATGCTCCATTGTAGCCGAGGCGAGGCAGTCAGCGGAACCTATCGACTGAAGCTGGCTGAATCGAGCTGATCGAGGAGTGCCTCGGGCGTGGTGACTGGGAGCGCGCACGAGTAGTTCTCGCAGACATACGCGGCGGCTCGGCCATCTACGAGGTCTCGATTGGCGAGGAGGGGCACGACTTCCGCGATAGCCTCCGCGTCCGGTGCGTCCGGATCGATGGCGGCGATCACGGTGTTGGGCAAGAAACGCCGGCGGGCCACATCCAACAAGGCCCTGAAGTCACTGTCTTCGGCCTCACCAACGATCGCGATCTCCTGCCGCGGGCCGATGAGGAAGTCCGCCGCGCAGAGCATGGCCATCGTGCCGAGGGGCGCGCGCTCCATGCGTGGCACGGCACTCGACACGATCTCCCGAGCGCGTTCGATGTACGCGGCGTTGTCCGTCAGCGCGCCGAGGCGTAGCAGCGCTTGTGCCGCCACGGCGTTGGCCGATGGCACGGCCTGATCGTGGAGCGATCTTGTACGCGCCAGCAGACCGCGATGCTCGTCGCCCGTCGAGAAGTAGGCACCGCCGGCAGCGTCCCGAAAGCGCGTTTCCATGGCCTGGACGATATCGTGCGCGGCACGGAGGTGGATCGTGTTGAAATCGGCCTCGTACAGGTCAACCAACGCGGCCAGGAGGTAGGCATAATCGTCGAGATACGCCGGGAGCTTGGCTTGGCCCTTGGCAAATGTCCGCAGCAATCCTCCTGCGTCGTTCATCCGAGTGGTGATGAACGCGGTCGCGCGTTGCGCCGCGTCGAGGTAGCGCGTGTCTTCCAGCACCTGGTAGCCCTTGGCCATCGCGCTAATGGCCAAAGCGTTCCAGGCCGTGATGATCTTGTCATCGCGCCCAGGCCGGACACGCCGCGAACGAATCGCGAGGAGCTCAGCGCGTAGCGGCGCCAGTCTCGCTTCGAGTTCCTGGGCACTCAGGCCGAATTCGCGCTCGATCACGGCGGGATCGCGCGGCACGTGGAGGATGTTCTTGCCGGCGTGGTACGGCTCGCGCGAAGGGAAGGTGCCGTCTTGCTCGACGCCATAGTACGCAACAAACAGCGGCGTATCGTCGCCGAGGACCTCGCGTATCGCGTCGAGCGTCCACAGGTAGAACGCGCCTTCCTGGCCTTCGCTGTCGGCGTCTTCCGACGAGAAGAACCCGCCCTCCGCGTCCGTCATGTCGCGCAAGATGTAGTCCAAGGTCTCGCGCGCGATGGTGGCGAACGGGGTGTTGCCGGTGACCTGGTAGGCATCGAGGTATGCGTGGACCAACAAGGCGTTGTCGTACAGCATCTTCTCGAAATGCGGTACCAGCCATCGCGCGTCGACGGAGTAGCGATGGAATCCGCCGCCGAGGTGATCGTACAGGCCGCCGCGCGCCATCTGCGTGAGCGTGCGTGTGGCCATATCGAGGGCGTGCGCGTCACGCGTGCGCCGATACGCACGCAACAGCAGAGCGATGTTGGCCGGTGTCGGAAACTTTGGCGCGTCGCCGAAGCCACCCCACGCCGGATCGAACGTCGCGGCCAACTCGTGAACGGCGCAGTCGATCAGGTCGGCCGTCGGTGCGCCCGTGCCGCCGGCAGGCTGATCGACGGCGCGTTGCAGGGCGGCAGTCAATGCCTCGGCACTGGCCGCGACCCGATCGTGCTGTTCGTTCCACGCCTGGACGAGTTGTTCGAGGACCGTCCGGAATCCGGGCCGGCCGAATGCATCGCGTGGCGGGAAGTAGGTGCCGCCGTAGAACGGCTTGAGTTCCGGCGTGAGGAATACGTTCAGCGGCCAACCGCCGCTGCCGGTCAACATCTGGACGGCGGCCATATAGATCTCGTCGAGGTCGGGCCGCTCCTCGCGATCCACTTTGATGCACACGAAATGCGTGTTCAGGAATCGCGCGATGTCCTCGTCCTCGAAGGATTCGCGCTCCATAACGTGACACCAGTGGCACGCCGAATAGCCGATCGAAAGGAAGATCGGTTTCGACTCGGCGCGGGCGCGCTCGATGGCCTCATCGCTCCACGGGTACCAGTCGACTGGATTGTGAGCGTGTTGCAGGAGATACGGACTCGTCTCGTGGATGAGATGATTGGGTCTGCGTTCCGCCGAAGGCCCGTTGCCCGTCATATCACTACCTCCTACGCCGCGTCGTCCTATCCGCTTGTGTGTGAACACGCGGGCTCCCGCAGGCCATTCCCCCCGCGCATGCATCCGGCGCGTTGCGTGTCCAGGGCGCCTGCTGTTAGCATGATTCGGTGGTTGGGCCGATTGAGCGATAACCGAGAGGAATGAGACCGATGAAGATCTGCATGGCCGGCGCGTGTGGTCGGATGGGGCGTAGAATACTTGAACTGGCGGCGGCAGATGAGTCCATGGCCATCGGTGGTGCCTTTGACGCGCCGAGCCTGGCGGGCGTCGAAATCACCGTAGGGGCCGGCCAAGTCGTTCGCGTCGGCGCCGACGCGGCGTCGGAGATTGCCAAAGCCGACGTGCTGATCGATTTCACCGTGGCCGGGGCGTCCGTAGCGAACGTTCAGGCGGCGGCGGCGGCCGGCAAACCGGCGGTGGTCGGTACGACGGGCCTATCCGAGGCCCAGAAGGCGGAACTGGCGGCGTACGCCCAGTCCATACCCGTCGTGCACGCGCCGAACATGAGCGTTGGCGTGAACCTCCTATTCAAACTCACGGGCGAAGTCGCGGCCATCCTCGGTCTCGACTACAACGTCGAGATCGTCGAGGTACACCACAACCAGAAGAAGGATAGTCCGAGCGGCACGGCCGTGCGATTGGCCGAGCGGGCTGCCGAAGGCCTCGGTCTCGAGTATCCCGCGGCGGCGGTGGGCGGGCGACAAGGGCTCGTCGGCGCGCGGCCCGTCCGCGAGATTGGCGTTCATGCCGTGCGGGGCGGCGATGTTGTGGGCGAGCATACGGTGTATTTCATTGGCCAAGGCGAACGCGTCGAGTTGACGCACAAGGCCCATAGCCGCGACAACTTCGCGCGCGGCGCGCTCCGGGCCGCCCGGTTCGTTCTCCATGCCGCGCCCGGACTTTACGACATGCAGGACGTGCTCGGCCTGCGGTGATGCGCCGATCGGCTAAGTCGACAATACGCGCGCCACGCGCAGGAACGCAGGATCGAACTGCGTGCGGTGTTCCCAAGCCTCGGACAATGGCCGCAATACCACGCGATTGCCGCTGATCCCGGTCATTTTGCCGCTCTCGCCGTCCACGAGCGCCTCGACGGCCTTCAGCCCGAGGCGGCTCGCAAGAATGCGGTCGAATGCGGTGGGCGATCCGCCGCGCTGAAGATGGCCGATGACCGCGACGCGGACGTTTGGGAAGTCACCGAGTTCCTGCACCTGTTTCGACACGGTAATGGCGTTGCCTGCGTCGTCCCCCTCGGCCACGACAACAATGCTCGAGGTCTTGCCTTTCTGGCGCGCCTCCACAAGGTTCGCTGCCAGCTTCTCGATGCTCGTGGGCGTTTCGGGCACAAGGATCTCCTCCGCACCGCCCGCGATACCGCTCATGATGGCGAGGTAGCCGCTGTGCCGGCCCATGACCTCGACGAAGAAGATCCGATCGTGCGAGGCCGCCGTATCGCGGATCCGGTCGATGGCCTCCATGGCGGTATTCAGCGCCGTGTCGTAGCCGATCGTGAAGTCCGTGCCGCCGATGTCATTGTCGATGGTGCCGGGCATGCCGATGCACTTGATCCCGTGTTCCTCGTGCAAGATCAGCGCGCCCTTGTACGAACCGTCGCCGCCAATCACGACGAGACCTTCGATGCCGTAGTTCTCGAGCTGCTTGGCGGCCGTCGCGCGTCCCTCGGGCTCGTAGAAAGCCTTGCAACGTGCCGAGCGAAGGATGGTTCCGCCTCGGTTCACAATTCCGCTGACAGTGCGCGCCCCCATCGGATGGATCGCGCCGTCAATCAGGCCTTGGTAACCGCGCTCGATGCCGAACACTTCGAGACCGTGGTAGACGCCGGTGCGCACGACGGCGCGAATGGCTGCGTTCATGGCCGGGGAATCGCCACCACTGGTCAGTACGCCGATCCGTTTCATAGCCGTATCCTCATGATGGGCGCCGGGATGGCGCGCCCGTTGCCATCACTTCTTCGGCGCCTTCGCCTGTCCGTCTTCCTCCGTCTTCGATGGGTCACGCTCCACCTCTGGGGCACTCAAGGGCGCGGCCTGCGCGGCACAATCGAGGGCGCGCGCGCGCCATCTCGCTACCGCGGCCACCGCGTCTGCCTCGATGGCGCGACCGTCACGCATGAGCGCTTCCGCTTCGGAGATGAGTCGGTCCACTTCGCCCAGAAGCCAATCGCCTCGTTCCTGAACGCCGGACGACGCATGCGCACCGGTCAGGTACAGCGACTGATGCTCGCGACATCGGGCCAGCGTGTCCTGGAAAGGCTCGATGAATGGCTCATCCCGCTCCTGTTCGACGGTGCACAGCCGCCGGGCCAACCGCGACAGGGCCGCCAGCATCGGGACCGCCCGAGCGCGAGCTATCCGGCCTTCGTGCCATGCCGCCTCGGTATCGCGGAGCGCCTGAACCAGCTTGAAGAAGGCCAGGCGATCATATTCGGGACTCTTGGTCGAATGAATGCTCTCCGCCACATCAAAGACTTCCTGGGCAAGAAACTCGTGATCGGCGTCCTGCGCGCAAAGCGCGTGCGCCTGCTTCCGAGCCTCTGTCCACGCGGCATCGAGAATGACGGGGCCGCCTTGGCCACTCAGAAAGACCGGCACCCCACTTAACGCCAGATGCACCGCGCCGTCCAGGACTTCCGGCATAGGCAGTGGGTTGTTGTAAGCGTCCGCGAGCGCGAGATCGCTTGCCTCGCCAACGGCGACACGCACCGAATCGGACTCGTCCGTCGTCCACAGTGCGACGATCCACCGTGAGCCCACCCGGAATACGGGGCCGTACTGGGGCGACGCCAGGTCGAGCGCGCCCACCGGCGATGCACGGCTCAGGCGATAGCCCAGCGCACCCAGGCTTACGAAGCTGGGCGTCAGCGTCTGGTCAAGGATAATGGACGCAGGGACTTCGATGCGGCGAACACCGACCGACAGGCCCAGAAGCGCCGTAGGCAGGAAGTCGATTGGGGCATGCGCGGCATCGCCTTCACCCGAAACGAGGCTCAGCGAGACCGGCAGGCGCTCGTAGCCTGCCTCCTCGGCCGCGCGCTGGAATGAGGCCTGATCGAGTGGGGTCCCGACATCGACCTTGACGACCATCTCCCCCGCCACGCGGCCGGCCCCGGCCGCCAACAAGGCAGACACCTGCGCGGTGTCCGAGACCACAAAAGCAATCGGCGCGTTTGGTGTGGACTTCTTGAGCGTTGCGGCGGCCGCAACCAGGGTTTCCGCCTTTTCGCTGGGCACCATCTCCCATCCCGACAACCGATCCGCCATGGGTTCAGGCAGAAGGTCGTCGGCCGTAACCGATGCCGCGGCCACGCGGACCGTGACGCGGAATCCGCTATCCAACAGGTGATCCACGCGGTCGGCGAGATCCGGACCTTCGCCGTCGACGCGGACGCGATCGACCGCAACACCTTGCAGCGCGAGCAGCAACAACGCGTCGGGCGACTCCACGTGCACGGCGACCGGCTGGTCGCAATCCAGCGGCGGCCGGTCTACGCGGCAGAACGCGTGAGTCTCGACGATTTCGGCGCCCGCGTCATCCACGTGTATCTCGGCCGTATAGAACCCTCGCGTGTTCGGCGCCCCGTCCACAACGCACCAGTACGGCGCGTTCGGGCGCAGCGTGGTTGCCTTGAGCGCGATGGACGCGGGCGTTTCCTGGGCTGGAGCGGCAATGGCCACGTGTCCGTGCAATTCCATGGACTCCGTTGCCATGAACTCGATCACGAGCGGTTCGTCGACATATACCAACGGCAGTGGCTGATCCGGCGCCACGTCGATGGTCAGGGCGGCGGCCGTCGCCGCGCATAGCCATGTCGCGAGCATGCTCATAGCTGCGTCACGAAAGGATTCATGCGACGCTCGACGCCGATGGTCGTCGAGGGCCCGTGGCCGCAGTACACCAAGGTCTCGTCCGGCAAGGCCATCAGTTTGGTTCGGATGGAATTCATGAGTTGGTCGAAGTCACCGCCGGGCAAGTCCGTTCGGCCGATGGAACCGGAAAAGAGCACGTCGCCGGCCAGGACAAATCCATCGCCCACCAAGACGATGTGGCCGGGGGAATGACCGGGAGTATGCAAGACCTTGAGGGTGCTCTCCCCCACCTCGACGGTGTCGCCCTCACAGAGAAACCGATCCGGATCCGGCGATGGCGGGAAGTAGCATCCAAACATCTGTCCTTGGGCCTCCACGGAACGCAACATTGGCAGCTCCGCCTTGTGGATGGCCAGCTTCGCCCCGGTCCTCTCGAGAACGGCGCCGTTGCCTCCGCAATGGTCGCAGTGGCAGTGGGTATTGACCACCAGCGGCACCGAATAACCGTCGAGCGCATCGAGCAGGCGTGTGGGCGCATCGCCGGGATCGACCACGAGCGCCTCGCCGCCGTCTCTCAACACAAAGCAGTTCTCGATGAACGGCGTTACCGGAAACGTGAGGATTTCCACGATGATTCTCCAGTCTCCCGAGCCGGGATCAGGTTTGCCTCGGCGTTAGATGCTACCGCGCGTGCCTTGCCGCATTCAACCGGAACTGCGCGCCGCTGGAATCAGTTCTTGCGCCAAAAAGCCGGCATAAACAAGACCGAGATGCTGATGAGCTCGAGTCGACCCAACACCATGCACAACGACAAGAACACCTTTCCGGCGGCCGGCACGAGGTGGAAGTCCATGGCGGCGCCGACGGCCTCAAGGCCGGGACCGATATTGTTGAGCGTAGCGGCTACCGAGGTCACCGCCGTCTGAAACGGCAGGCCCAACCACGACATGAGCAAGGAACCGGCTGCAAACCAGAGCAGGTACAATACGAAGAAGGCATACACCATCCGTTGCGAATCATCATCCAACACCTGGTCGCTCACGCGAATCGCGCGCACGCTCTTGGGGCGGAACGTGCTCTCGAGACGCCAGTAGGCCATCTTCAACAGCATGATGATGCGGACTACCTTCATGCCGCCGCCCGTCGAACCGGCGCAGCCGCCCACGAACATGAGCATCACGAGTAGCATGCGCGAGAAGTAGGGCCACGTATCCGAATCGACCGTGCCGTATCCGGTCGTGGTCATGATGGAGACTACCTGGAACATCGCGTGGCGGAGGGCTTGTCCCACGGAATAGTCATACGACTCGACGGCCGAGAAATGCGCTTGATCGCGGCGCGCTTCGAGGGAGGCGAGTTCGGCCTTCAATGCGGCGCGTTCAGGCCCGGGGGCAGCCTCGACGGCCTCGGCCATCGCCTCAAGCCGCGGCGCGAACGCCGCCTCGACTTCGGCCGCGCGCGCAGTCTGTTCCGGCGTCAGTTTCCGTGCCGCGCCGGCCACGTCGCGCGCGGACTGCTCGATCATCGAATGGTGCTGCACGCCCAACAGGTTCAGCGTCACGGCCGCCGTGCAGACGATTAACAGCGCGATGTATGCGCGCCATTCCGTATCGCGGAAGGGGGCGCGCCAGTTGCCTCGGAGCATGGCGAAGTACAGCGCGAAGTTGCCCCCGGCGCACACCATGAAGAAGATGACGATCCCATCCACGAACACGCTATTGTAGGCGCCGATGCTGGCCTGTCGCGTCGAGAATCCCCCCGTGGCCAAGGTGCCGAACGTATGGCATAGGGCATCGTACAGACTCATGCCGGCCGCCATGAGCGCCACCGTCTCGACCACGGTCATACCGACGTAGATTGTGTACAGGATCGTGGCGGTATCCTGGATCTTCGGCCGAAGCCCGCGCGGGTCCGGCCCGGGCGTCTCGGATCGGAACATCAGTTTCCCGCCCGCACCGAGATGCGGCAACACCGCAATGAACAGGACGATGATTCCCATGCCGCCGAGCCAGTGGGTGAAGGAGCGCCAGAAAAGGATGCCCTTGTAGGTACCCTCGACATCCGTGAGAATCGTTGATCCGGTGGTTGTGAAGCCGGACATGCACTCGAAGTAGGCGTCTATCGGATTGGCCACGCCCGAGAATACGTAGGGAAGGGAACCCAGGCCGGCCGCCAAGAGCCAGGCGATGCCGACCGTGGCCAGGGCCTCCCGCTGAAACATGCGCGGCGGCGCATGGCGCCCGGCCACGGCCAAGGCGATCCCCGTCACCGCGGTGATCACGATGGACAGCGCGAAGGCATGCACCACCCTCCACTCCTGGTAGTACACGGCCCAGCCCACCGAGGGGATCATGAGCAACCCCAGGGCAACCATGAAATGGCCCAGGTATTTCCCGATCAGTCGGTAGTTCATCCCCGAAAGAGCTTTCGAACCGCCTCGACGGATTCCGCCGTCGTGACGACCACAACGGAATCGCCCGCGCGGACCTCGTCATCACCGCCCGGCACAATGACGTCATCGCCTCGCTGGATGGTGGCGACCAGGGCTTGTCGCGGAAACCGCCCGCGCGCATCCCGAAGACACTTGCCCGCCAATGCCGAGCGCGGGCCCACGGTGATCTCGACCACCTCGACCCGCCCTTCTTCGAGCACGATCACCGAAGTGCCCTTCCCTTGATGCACCAGCTTCAGAATCCGATTGGAGAACGAGGCCCGAGGCGTTACGGCATGGTCGATGCCCAGCTTCCAGACCAATGGCACGAAGTCCGGCTGGTGCACCACCGGAATGGTCTGCGCGGCGCCGATCTCTCGTGCCAGCATGCTCGCCACGATGTTCCGCTCATCGTCGCGCGTCGCCGCAACGAACACGTCCACCCCGCTCAGACCTTCCTCCTCGAGATCGGCTCGCGAGGTCATGTCGCGGCAGACCACACTGGTGCGGTGGAGGATACCCGCCAGTTCGCGGCACCGGTTCATATCGCGGTCGAACAACTTGACCGATCGCTGCCGCCCTTCGATGGCCTGTGCCAGGTGGACCCCGATGCTCGTGCCACCCATGATGGCCACATTGCGCAAGCGATCCTCCGTCACGCGAAACAGGCGCTCGACCGCGGCGATCTGCTTGCTGTGGCCGATGAGGGTGACCATGTCGCCGTTCTCGACGACGGTATCGCCGTGCGGAATGAGGATTGAATCGCCTCGGAAGATGACGCCCAACAGGACGCCCGAGCCCGGAGGGCAGACGTCCTTGAGCGTCTTGCCGTCCACCGTCGGTGTCTCGGTCACTCGGACTTGCCGCATCCGGACAAGACCGCGACCGAAGTCCTCGCTGGCCACCAGGCCGGGCGTCTGGATGAAGCCGGCGATGTCCAGGGCGGTCAGCGCTTCAGGGCTTAGGACGAAATCGATATTTAGCGTGCTCTCGTACAGGATGCTCGACTCGACGTACAGTGCCTCATTCACCCGCGCCACGACTTGTTTGGCCCCCAAGGCCTTCGCCGCCGCCGTCGCAATGAGGTTGACCTCGTCCGAACCGGTCGTCGCGACAAACAGATCGGATTCCCCCACGTTGAGGCTCTTGAGGGTCATGATGGACGCGGCGTTGCCCAAGACCGTGCTCACGTCGAGGGCGTAGTCCACGGTCTCCAATTGGGCTGGTTCGGACTCGATCACCGTAACGTCGTGGTTCTCGCGACTCAAGAGCCGCGCCAGATGGAAACCTACACGTCCGCTGCCTGCAATGAAGATGTTCATGTCGAGAAGTCCATCGCCGTCGCGCTGTCCCACACGCGACAAGGGGCGATATTCCTATAAAACGGGGGTGACTGTCAAGAAAACGGCGAGTTCGACGAGTGATTGGACACGGTTCCTCGAGGGATATCGATCTTCCCGTGCGCCCCATCCCAAGGTTTCCGCGAGAACGCAGGTGCCCCATTGAACCACAACCGCTTGGATGTCGTAGGTCGCGGCCGTGTATTCTGGCGTTGCCACGGCATAGAATGGAGGGCGGAATCCATGAACACGGCAACCAGAGCGGCCATCCTCATCGCATGGGTAGTTGCGACGGTGTCGGCCTCCGCGCATGCCGGCGAGACCAATGAGTCGGCCAAGGAAACCGACGTGACGGTGTACGGCATTGGCATACTCGGGAATTGCTGCACCCACGGTGCGGGCTTGTGCGGCATGTTCCAAGGACGGCCGGACACGCGTGTCGTGGCGGCGTATGAGAAGGACGCACGGCGCCGCGCCGAACTGGCCCAAGCATTCGGCGCGCCCTTGGCCGAGTCCTACGAAGCGGTCGTGCAGTGCCCCGAAGTCGAGATTGTGGCGATCGCGTGTAATCCCTGCGACAAGGCAGCCATGGTCGAGCTGGCCGCGGCGGCCGGTCACCCGATCTATCTCAACAAGCCGTTCTGCGACAGTCTCGAGAACGCCCGTCGGATCGCGGCGGCGGTCGAGCGATACGGCGTGCCGCTGGTGCATGACATCCCAATGGTACGGTCGGTGCCGGTCTATGCACGCCTACTCGACGAGGTCCGCGCGGGCACGTATGGCTCCGTCATGGGCTATCACCATCTGTTCGGCATGAATTTCCCGATGGATTTCGACCTCAAGTCCACCTGGCCCGAGCGTCTGGATCCGCCCGACGTGTCCGGCGGCGGCGAAATGACTAACATGGGGTGCTACGCCATCGATTTCGCCGTTGCCCTGTTCGGGCGGCCCAAGAGCGTGTCGGCCAAACGACGCAGTACATGGGACGTCTACGCCCAGGCCGGCGTCGAGAACTTCGGCCAAGTCATCCTCGACTACGGCGATTTCTACGCGTTTCTCGAGGTGGGCAAGCAGCAACTCGACGGCGAACACCGGCACGCCAACGCGATGACGATCAACTTCGAGCACACCGTGTTGCACATCGACGCGAGCGCGCAGCAAGTCTCGGTCAACCATGTTCCCCAGGACTACCCCGCCTTCGCCGAAGGGGCGCAGGCGGTCGGGTCGATCGAACAGCTCATCGCGGCCATCGAGTGCGGCACGCTGCCCACCAGTAACGCCGAGTCGGGCGTGGCGGCAACGGAGACGCTGATGGCTGCGTACCAATCCATCGTTGACGGCAAGGCGGTGTCGTTGCCGCTGGAATCCTCCGCCAATCCGTTAGTTTCCCGAAGAGAATAGCGTGTTCCTGGAGGACGCATACCAAGGAGAAGGAGGGTCTGATGTCTGCCAACCCGTTCCTCGGCATCATGCTTCATGCCTTGGGCGGCTTTGCGGCCGCCAGTTTCTACTTGCCGTTCAAGGGCGTCCGGAAATGGGCATGGGAGAGCTACTGGCTCGTGGGCGGTTTCTTCTCGTGGATCGTCGCCCCGCTTGTGGCTGCGGCCATCCTGAATCCGCACCTGTTCAAGATCCTCGCCGGGGCGCCCGCCCGAGCTCTGTTCTGGACGTACCTGTTCGGTGTGCTGTGGGGCATCGGCGGCCTCACCTTCGGCCTGGCCATGCGCTACCTCGGCCTGTCTCTCGGCTACGCCTTGGCCCTTGGTTTCTGCGCCGCCTTCGGCACGATCATCCCGCCGGTGTTCTCGGGTACATTCGTGGACCTCATGACCCACGCATCGGGCCTAACCGTGCTCGCCGGCGTGGGCGTGTGTTTGGCGGGCATCGCCGTGTGCGGCAAGGCCGGCATCCTCAAGGAGCGTCAACTGACCGAGGAGCAAAAGGCCGAGACGGTGCGCGAGTTCAGTTTCATCAAGGGCCTGTGGATTGCCGTATTTGCCGGCGTCATGAGCGCGTGCATGGCCTTCGCGTTCAAGGCAGGCGAGTCCATCGGCGAGCGGGCCGCCGAAATGGGCACCTCGTCGACCTTCTGCAAGACGCCGGTGCTGGTTGTCGCCCTCCTTGGCGGATTCACCACGAACGGCATCTGGTGTCTGTTTCTCAACGTGAAGAACGGCACGATCCGCGATTACGTGCGCGCTCAAGACGCTTCGCTGATCGCGAACTATGCGCTCTCGGCCATGGCGGGCGTCACCTGGTACCTCCAGTTCTTCTTCTACGGCATGGGCACGACCAAGATGGGGCGGTACGATTTCTCGAGCTGGACGATTCACATGGCCTTCATCATCGTGTTCAGCAACATCTGGGGCATTCTTTCCCGCGAATGGCGTGGTACGAATCGGAAGACGCATGGGCTCATCGTGGCCGGCATCGTCGTGCTTCTCTTATCGACGGTGGTCGTCGGCCTCGGGAATTACCTAGACGCGCGATAGGGCTACTCCTTGGGCACGTCCTCGGCGGGTGCCTCGGATTCCTCGGGCCCCGACGCCTGCGGTTCCTCGGGCCCGACGACGCGGAAGATGAACGCGCGCGCCTCGGCGGCGGCAAATCCGTTGAGCGCGCCCCAATGGATGGCGTAGACGCCGGGCTCCAGGGGCGACGGATAGCTCAACTGGACCAGCGTGGCCTCGGGCTCGTCAACGGGCTCGGCCGTGAGCGGGATCTCCTCGGCGGGTATCCAGGCGGGAATGGTGAAATCCGGATCGGGCGAGTCGGTAGGGCGCATATCTTGCTTGTCGAGCCGGCACAGCTTCGCGTCAAACCGCGGCATTTTGAACGACATCAAGAACGGCTCGGTTGAGGCGGATTCGAGTTCCGGTTCACGCGGCGTTCCGTACACCGCACGGGCGCCTTCCGTGCAATAGACTTGCGGCTCGACGAACATGAGCGGCCGATAGCGGTTGTTCTCGAAGAGATACACGCCTTTGCTCATCGGCACACGCCACAGCCGGACCGTCGTTGCCTCGACCTTGCGCGGCTCTTGAATGTCCAGGTGAAGGTAACCGGGCGTGTAGCCGCTCTTGAGAAATGAGACATCGACGGCCCCAGGGGTGAAGACCACGGCGTATCGGCCACAGCCGTCCGTCAGGGCAAAATGCTCGCCGGACGCAGTCTCGACGGCGACACCGGGCAGGGCATCGCCCGCCACATCGACCACCTGTCCCTCGATGACACAGCGGCCGCAGCCCACAATCAGGAGGCAGAGTGACGCCACCGCGCAGACGCCGGCGCCACGCCAATCCAGACGCCCCGACCGCCATCCCTGAGAATGCGAGACGGATTCCGCCCTTATCATATTCCCTGCTCGTCCTGCGCGATGCGTGTCTTCCGAAATGCTATCCCACGTGCGAATCGAGGAAGCGGTAGCTTATCGCCACATCATCCAGCGGATCGCCCTCGCAGGTGTCCTGTTCATACACGAGCCACTCTACCCCACAGTCGGCCGAGGTCGCGAGGATAGCATCCCAATCGAGCACGCCTTCGCCGAGCGGCGTGAACCAGACGCGGCCATCGCGTTGGTTCGAAGCCAAGTCTTTCACGTGAATCACGGGACACCGATTGGCATATTTCTGAATGTAGGCGGCGGGATCGGCGCCGCCGACTTGCACCCACGCCGTATCCAGCTCGGCGAACAGGTTCTCGGGCGATGTGTGCTCGTAGAGGATGTCGAGTTTGCAGCGATCATCGCCGGGAAACTTCTCGAACTCGCTCGCGTGGTTGTGGTACGAAAGCCGCATCCCATCCCCCCGCAACTTCGCGCCCAGGGCATCCAACCGCTGGGCGCCGGCGAGCCAGCCGTCGAGCGAGTCGCGGCAATCCCCCATCATACCGCCTGGCGCGACATCGAGGGCGCCCACCGTCTTCCAATAGGCCACCATCTCCGCGTAGTTCCGCTCGAAATCCTCTGTGTCGATGTGACACGCCATGGCTTTCAGGCCCGCATCGTCGAGGGCGTTCCGAATCTCCTCGGCGGTAGCCTGCGGCATGCCGCTCCACTGCACGTATTCGAAGCCCGCCTCACGACACCGTTTCAGCGTGCCCCGTAGATCCTGCTTGGCGGGCTCGCGAACCGTGTACAATTGCAGGGCGATATTCATGCTGGCCATCGAGATTCTCCTTCATCCAATGCAATACCGTTGCGCGGCCTCCGGTTGCATCGCTACGCCACGCCGAAACCGCGAAGATCCGATACACCACCTGTATCGATGGCATTGTGCACCGGCGCGCACGGCAATTCAAGACTCCCTGCGGGAATCTCATGCGATCCGCGCGCTACGGCCCGCGCGAAGGCGCCGTTGTCTTCCGACCTCCTCATCCTTACCTCGCTGCACCGCACTCAGGCCTTGCCACCGGTCGTGGCGATTCCCTGGATGAACGTCCGCTGCGCGAGGAAGAACAGGACAATCACCGGCGCGGTGAAGATGCAGGCGCCGGCCATGAGCTGCGCCCATTCGCCGCCGTAGCTCGACATGAACTGCTGGAGGCCGTAAGCCAGCGTGTACCGCGACGGGTCGTTCAGGTAGAGGAGCGGGCCGAAGAAATCGTTCCACGTCCCCAGGAACTGAAACAGGGCGCAGGTGGCCAGGGCTGGCCTGGCCAATGGCAGCATGAGCTGGGCGAAGATACGCCATTCGCCGGCCCCGTCGATGCGCGCCGCCTCGGACAACTCCTCCGGAATCGTCCGGAAGAACTGCCGCAGAAGGAAGATGTAGAACGCGCTTCCGCAAAACGAGGGCACGATAAGCGGCAAGAAGGTGCCATACCATCCGAGATACCGGAATAATGCGAACACAGGAATCATGGTCACCTGGCCTGGCAAGGCCATGGTGGCGATCATGAGCATGAACAGCGGCTCGCGGCCGCGGAACTTCAGGCGCGCGAAACCGTAGGCCACCAGCGCGCTCGAGAACACTGCGCCGACGACGGTCAGCGAGCACAGCAGGAGCGTGTTCCGCAGGTAGGCGCCAATCGGCACCGTACGCACGGCCTCGGAGTAGTTGCTCCACTTCACGGGATGCGGAATCAGGTTCGCGAGGGATACGGCGGCCTCTTGGCTGTTGCGCGAGAAGATCTGCTCGTCAGGTTTGAGCGACGTGGATACCATCCACGCGAGCGGCAAGACAAACGGCACGGCAAGCGTCACGAGCGCTATGTGCGCCGCGACGCGCCGCGACGCGCGCATCGCTATAGGCGATCTACTCCGCATAGCCGAATTCCTTGCGCGCGGCGACTTCGCGGCCCACTTCGCGCGCGAGCCGGTCGAGGGCGCCTTCGGGCGTGAGCGTGCCGCGCATGGCCGAGTCATCGGCCTGGATGATGCGATCCCAAAGGTACACCTGGTACGGCACCGGGGGCGTCGGCTGGATGGCCTCGCTCGGCAGCACGTCCAGGAAGGTCTGGAACTGCGGATGTTCCTCGACGTACGCGCGGTAGAACGGCGCCTCGGCAATACGCTCGTTCAGCGGCAGCCAGCCGCCCCAGGTGTAGAACTCGGCGGCGCGTTCCGGCTGCTCGAGGCCCGACCAGAACTTGACGAACGCCCATGCGCCCTGTACCTGCTTCGCGCCGATGGGAATGATCATGAAGTTGCCGTTTGTCCATCCGGCGTGGCGCTTGCCGCCTTCCGGCGGAGGAATCGGCGCGGTCACGTACTCGAGATCGGGCGCGTACCGCGCGATCTGCTCGACGCGCCACTGGCCGTCGACGGTGATCGAGTACGCGCCACCGATGAACGGCCACTCGACGTTGCCGATGCCGGTAGCAAGACCCGACTGGAACCGGATCACCTTCTCGAACCCGAGGCGCTTGCGCTCGTTGACCATATACGTCAGGGCGTGCAGGTTCTCCGGCGTGTCGAGGAGGACCTCACCCGTGTCCCAATCGTAGAAGCCGCCGCCGAAAGCCGGCGCGTACTGGGCGAACCATGTGAGTAAGAATCCAATGCGCGTAAGCTCGTTGCGCTCGTTGAACCGGTGCAGGCGATCGCCCCAGGCAATGAGGCCCTCGAGCGTCTGCGGAAATGCCGCCGGATCGAGCCCCTCCTCGCGGAGATGGTCGAGGCGCGCGTAGCAGGCCCAGATGTTGAGGCCCGTCGTGACGCCGTAGAGATTGCCCTTGTACATCCCAATCTTTTTGACGGCCGGATACGCGGTCTCCTGGAAATCGGCCCACTCGGTGTCGGTCATGAGCGAGTTCAGCGGAATCAGCAGGCCGCTCTCGGCCCATTTCGGAATCACCGGATTCCATTGCGCCATCACGTCGGGCGGATCGCCGCCGGCCACGCTCAGCAGGAACTTCGAGTCCGCGGCCGTGCCCGGCACCGAGAGCGGTATTACCTCGTAGATGTCCTGGCTCTCGTTGAACCGGTCCACGATCCGCTCGACGACCTCTTTCCACTCGGCCGTCCACATGTGCCAAAACCGTACGGGAATGCGGTCGGGATATGTCCTCGGCGGCGGGCCGGGCAACGCGAACACGATCACGACGCCGACCACGGCCAGCAACACGCTGCCCCACAGCGCGGCCAAGGCGCGCCTGGACATCGGTTCGCGGGAGCCTTTCCTCAGCATGGCCGCGCCTCAGTTCCCATAGTGCACCCACCGTTTGTGCGTACGGAAGATGACGAGCGTCAGCGTCATCACGATGACGAAGAGGATCCACGCCATGGCGCTCGCATAACCCATGTCGAGGTACCGCCACGCGCGGTTGAAGAGGTACAGGGCATAGAAGTGCGTGCTATCATCCGGCCCGCCCTGCGTCATGATGTAGGCCTGCGTGAAATACTGAAACGCGCCGATCACGCCCATGATCAGGTTGAAGAAGATCACCGGCGTGAGCATCGGCAGCGTAACGTGGCGCGTCCGCTGCCACGCATTGGCGCCATCGATATACGCCGCCTCGTAGAGTGTCGTCGGGATATCCTTGAGGCCAGCGAGATAGATGATCATGCTGCCGCCGACAGCCCACAGCGACATGAACACCAGCGACCAGAACGCCCATTTCGTGTCCTGAAGCCACGCCGGGCCCACCACGCCTAAGTTCCGTAGCAGGCCGTTCACGAGGCCGATCTGCGGGTTTAGGATCCAGACGAACACGACGCTCGTCGCCACCACCGGCACAATCGACGGCAGGTAGAACACCGTGCGGTACACGCTGATGCCGCGCACGTCGAGATTGAGCAACAGCGCAAGACATACGCCCGCCCCGATGCCTACCGGAACCGCTACCAGCGCGTACTTGAAGGTGATCCCAAGGGCTTTCCAGAACAGCGGATCCTCCGTGGCCAGTTTGCGGTAATTCGCCAGGCCCACCCATACCGGCGACGACACGACATCGTACCGCGTGAACGACAGGTAGATGCTGGCCACGAACGGAATCGCCGTGAATACCAGAAACCCCACCAGCCACGGACTGATGAAGGCGTATCCGACCAGACTCCGCTGCCTCATGGACTCCCTCTCGCGCCAGGCCACCCGCCCGCGCATCGCAGCGTGTAGAGTAGACCAACGACGGAAAGGAAGCAACGGCGAGTGCCCACCTTCTCCCACCACCGAACGCACTGAACGACACGGAACCGGACCGTGCGCAGTTCCGTAGATTCAGTGCCGTTGTCGGATGGCCACGCCGTGGTCAACAGGGTCAGTAAGGTCAATACGGTCAAAACGGTCCATGACCCAACCGGCTTAGCTCAGTTGCGGCCAAAGCCCGCGCGGTGCCAAGTACCTCACGGATCGTCTCCGGCCCGAACCACGTCCCGTCCGAGCGTACACCCCACCCCGCCCCAGACTGGTCTAAGACAGGTCTAAACTCACCCAAAACTTGAATCGCCCTTCTCCCTCTGCGGAGCGAGTGCCCACCTTTTCCCACCACTGAACGCACTGAACGACACGGAACCAGACCGCGCGCAGTTCCGTGGGTTCCATGCATTCAGTGGTTATTTGACGGGCCAGCCTTAATCTCCCACCCGCCTCGTGCTATACTCCCCTGCGTAACATTGCGATACAAGTGCACAGAGGAGAAGAGGAACAGCAGCCCTTTGCTCGAAAGGCCTGTACCGTGACAGAGCCCGTTGATAAGACCGAAAGTCGGCAAGGAAGAGCCCAGGCGGGCAAGACCATGGATGGCGGCAACGCAGGTTGTCCATGGCCGATGTGGATAATACCGATCCTGTACGCGCTGTGCGCGGTTTGTTTCTTTGTGCATCTCAGCGAATCGTATCGCCGCGTTCGCCTCGCCGAGGATATCGCCCTCATCCTCCGTGAAGAGAAGCCGGCGGACCTCGAAGAGCTCCAAACGCTGCTTGGCAAGCACGTCGATCGTGTGATACGGATGGAGGGAACGGAGGCCTGGCCTGAGCGATATGGCGCACGGATCTCCCTCAAACCCGATGTGTTGCTCTCGGTACGCGTTCATCTCGATCCTGAAACGGACGCGATTGTTGAGACTCACCTCATGTACATAAGCAACAAAGTCCCGCTTGACAATCCGCGTGCCTTCCTGCATTCCCCCCCGTTTTGGAGGAACGTGTTGTTCTACCTGGCAATCGCAGTATTCCCGGCCTGGCTCTGGCTAAGCATCTGCCGTAGGTCTCCGAAAGGGATTCTGGATGTTGTCGTCCTGATGGCCGTCGGATTCTCGCTCCCATTCGTGCTAGTCCGGGCCGGTTTCTGCCTGGAAAGGATATGGATATGATTTCCCGGGTCGTGTTTCCGGGCGTTACTGACGCAGTGGCAAATCGATGGGAGGCGGAAATCCTTGTTGTGGCGTTGTTGCTGGTTTTCATCTGCGTCAATCGGCGTAATCTGCGGATGAAACAGGAAAGAACGGTCCGCAGATGGCGCAGATGTACGCAGATTTGGCATGAACAGGAACGGCAACCTCTATCCGAAAGGCCCTGGCAGTGACTGAGAACAGCGACGATACGGAGAGGTCAGGCGAGGGTCCTCAGCCGGAGCGGCCGGGAGAGCTCACGAGCGCGACAGATCGCGCACTGCGATGGTTTGTGCCAGCCGTGTTCGCGCTCTACGCGGTGTGTTTCTTCTGGGACCTGAGCGAATCATATCGCCGCGTTTGGTTGGCCGAGGATATCGCGAATATCCTCCGCGGAGAGACCCCGGCGGATCTCGATGATCTACTGGCGCTGTTGGACGAGCACGTCGATCGCGTGTGGCGGTATGGTGCGTTGGAGGACTGTCCGGAGCGCAACGACGTCGTCATTGGGTTGAAGCCTCGCGTCCAACTGAAGATGTTCGTTGAGCTGGAGCCGGAAACAGACAGTATCAGGGATATCAGTCTGATCTACTTCGCGTCTGCAGAGGTCTCGCTCGATGATCCGCGTGCCGATTTGTCCGAGCCACCTTGGCGGGAAAGTCTGTTCTTTCTGGCCATCACACTGTGCCCGGCTTGGCTCTGGCTCAAGCTCTGTCCAAGGCCACGGAAGGGCATTCTCTGCGAAACGGCCATGGCGCTCATCGTCTTGTGGATGCTTTGCGAGCTGCCACTAGCCGGCATTAGCCTGATGAGAATATGGTTCTAGTCTCGGAACGTTGTCGCGTTTTGCCGAAGCCGCGCCCTTCGTCCCTCGCCGCGACCGGCATGCCGGCCTACAAGGGAGGCAACGTATCTCGGCTAGGTGCTCTCGGCCGGACTCCGGTGCCATCCGATCCACGCGATGGCGGCGAGTCCGGCGAGGACGAGGGTCGTCGAGACTATTACGGTGGGGCCGTCGAAGCGGGGCAGGTTCCAGGGGCCGACGCGCATCTCGACTTCGAGGGCGCCGGCTTTGCCGGAGGAGAACAGCCAGCCGAGGGTGCTGCCGAGGAAACCGTGGACGAATCCGAGGGCGACGAGGTTGCGGTTCTTGGCTTCCATAAACACCCAGGACAAACACGTGCCGAGCAGCCACGTCCCGGCGAGGAGGTACCAGCTCGGGATGTGAATGAGGCCGAAGAAGAGGCCTATCAAGACGGACACGGCGAATCGCTTGATCCATCGTGGCGCACCGGCCGCGGCCGGGCCGAAACCTTTCCGGAACCGCGTGCCGAAATAGCTCGAGAACAGCAGTTGCTGGATAACGCCCCAGAACACGTAGCCGAACACGTCGAGGGCGTACTGGCCGGCATCGAAGTCCGTAAACGCCGCAGGGCCGATGACTAGCAGCGCCGCACCCAAGAGTAACGCACCGAGCACCGCTGCGAGAATCAGCGCGGTCCTGAACGCGGACAGGAAGTTGTCGTAGCGCACGACGCAGGTTGCGAAGAAGAAGGCAAGTAGCGCGCCGAGGCCTACGATGAAAACGGGCCCGAGCGGCCGGGCCTTGATGGCGTGCGCGCCTTCGGCGTTGGCGATCCCGAGGAAGTCGGCGGCCTCGGTCCAATGGATGTAGAAGGCGGCCGTCAGCGTGATCGTCAGGCCGGCCACGACGGCGACGAGGATTGCCGCCCGCGATGCCGAGCCGTTACGGATGGAGCGCCAGAGCGCCACGGGATTGCCGAGGCCCCAGCCGTCAAGACCGTCGCGATGGACGGCGTGACTGAACAGCAGGATGTACGCGCCACCGAGGCCGAGCAGGACATAGCTGACAATGTTGGCCGGCGCCCAGCCCTTTAGTACGCCGAAAGGATACGCGATGTGCCATTGCACGGTGAGCAAGAAAGTCATCACGCCGATGGCCTCGATCAGGTTCCATCGGCGGGACTTGGCCTCCGGCTCGAACTCGCCGCAGGTGTTCGCGATTTGCGCTGCGCGCGTCTTGTCGGCACGTATCGGCATGGCCCCAATCTCCCGTCCGCCGAACCGCGCGAGTATAGCATGGGCGCGCGGCGGTGAAAGCGCCTTGCCAAGCCTGCTATCCTGACGCCAAGCTAAGGAGGCTTTCGCCATGAATGGACGATTCGGACATGCGCTGTTCGCCCTCATCATTGCCGCCACCGGCGCGCACGCTCAGGAGGCCACCGCAGAGAAGGAGGCCGCCGTGTTCGAGCCGCTGGACTACACGATCCGAGTGGACACTGTCTTGAAACACGATGACGGCGAGTTCATCTGGTTTCATCCGCGTGTGGCCGCGATACCGGGCGCGGGCAAGGACGGCGGGCCGGCCGTGATCATGACGCTCCAGAAGCATCTCCATGTGTCCGATCACTACTCGGGCCTCTACGAGATGCGCACGGACGATCTCGGCGTCACGTGGATCGGCCCGACGCCGCGCGCGGAGATGGACTGGGTGACGCGGCCGGATGACGAGGTCGAGGCCATGTGCGATGTCACACCGGGATGGCACGCTCAGGCCAAGCGACTGCTGGCCATCGGCGCCAAGGTGCGCTACCGCGAAGACGGTGAACAGCTCTACGACAAACCCCGTTCCCGGGCCGGCGCATACTCCGTATTTGATCCGCGCAAGAGTCAGTGGTACGCGTGGCGCGTGCTGTCGATGCCGGACGTGCTGTCCAAGTTCTTCGGCGTCACGCCCGGATGCGTGCAGTGGCTGGCCGAGCCGGATGGCAGCGTGCTGTTGCCGATCTATTTCTTCTCGGGAAGCGATCCGAACGTCCCTTCCAAGTCGACGGTCGTTCGGTGTTCGTTCGACGGCCGCACGCTGCGATACGTCGAACACGGCGATGAACTCGAACTCAACGTCGTACGCGGCCTCGTCGAGCCCTCGCTCGCCAAGTTCGGCGGCCGCTACTATCTGACACTCCGCAACGATGAGCGCGGCTATGTTACCGTTGGCGACGACGGCCTGCATTTCGCCCCGATCCAGCCGTGGACTTTCGACGACGGCGAAGACCTCGGCAGCTACAACACGCAGCAGCTCTGGCTCACCCACAGTGACGGCCTTTTCCTCGTTTATACGCGCCGAGGCGCCAACAACGACCACATCATGCGCCATCGCGCGCCGCTGTTCATCGCCCAAGTCGATCCGGAGAAGTGTTGCGTCGTCCGCAGCACCGAGCGGGTGCTCATTCCCGAGCGCGGCGCGCAGATGGGCAACTTCGGTGCGGCGAGCATCACCGCCGGCGAATCCTGGGTGACCGTCTCCGAAGGCATGTGGGGCGAAGCGCGTCAACGCGGCGCCGAGGGCGCCACCTTTGTTGCGCGCGTCCTCTGGTCGACACCGAACCGCCTGGTGGCCGAACATGAGTAGGGCGCGCGCGGCCGTGTTGGGCGCGTGGTTCTCCGCGGCGATGCTTACATCGATGTTGGCGTTGGGAGAAGGCGCCGTGAACGATCCCTGGATAGCCCGCCACTCCATCGCGCGACAGGCGCCGCGGCCCGAGCCGGATCATCCCGGCAACATCTACGTCCTCGGCGAAGACGTCGCCGTCAGGATACCCACCATCATGGATGCGACGGTGGTGCGGTGGCGCGCCCTCGACGCGGAGCGCAAGGTCATTGCCGAGGGGGAACTCGCCGCTGCGGCCGATCGCATCGACCTGGACGTCTTGGGCATCGGCTGGTACCAGGTCGAGTGGCTGGACGAAACCGGCGCGGTCATCCGTTGGACATCGGCGGCGGTGCTCGCACCCCTCGCCGTTCCGACGCCGCAGGACTCGCCCGTCTGCCTGGATACGGCCCTATCCTGGCACAAAGCCGAGCACCCCGAGGACCTTGCGCGCATGATCCGGCTCGCCGCGTTGGCAGGTGTCAATTGGCAACGGGATCGCATCCATTGGCGGGAAATCGAGACCGCACCCGGCGAGTTTGCGCCGCACACCGAGTACGACGACTTCGCTCGAATGCAGGCCGATGAAGGCCTCAAGGTCCTACAGGTGTTCCATCGGACGCCGCCGTGGGCCGCGGCGGATCTGCCGGACACCGGCCATTGCCCCACGGACCTGGGGTGTGTCTACGCATTCTGCAAGGCCGTGGCGGCGCGGTTTGCCGATACAGTGCCCGCGTGGGAGCCGTGGAACGAAGGGAACGCGCACAACTTCGGCGGCCACACCATCGACGAGCTCTGTGCGTTGCAGAAGGCGGCGTACCTGGGCTTCAAGGCCGGCGCGCCGCCGATCACCGTGTGCTGGAATCCGCTGGGCGGCATTAACACGAAAACGCTCTGCCAAGGCATCCTCGAGAACGAGACGTGGCCGTATTACGATGTGTACTCGATCCATTCCTACGATTGGCCCCACGACTACGCGAGGCTCTGGGAACCGATGCGGAACGCCGCCGCCGGCCGGCCGGTATGGGTCACCGAGTGTGATCGCGGCATGGCCGCCGATCCGGACTCGCCGTCGGGCGACTTCACACACGCGTACGCCCTGCGCAAGGCGGAACTCATCGCGCAGGAGTACGCCTCAAGTCTGTTCGCGGGCGCCCAGTGCCATTTCCACTTCATCCTCGGCCAGTACATGGAAGGCGAGAACCGGATCCAGTTCGGTCTGCTCCGGCCGGACCTGACGCCACGGCCGAGCTACGTGGCCTTGGCGGCGCTGGGCCGATTCCTGGCCGGCGCCAGGTGCCTGGGCCGGTGCCGCATCGACGACGCGCCGGACACCTGCGTGTATGTCTTCCGCAGCCGGCCCGATGGTATCGAGCGTGACGTACTCGTGGCGTGGGCGGAAAGCAAAGCCGATTGGCCTAGACGCGGCACGGCGCGCGCGCCGTGGCCGCTTAGCCAAGACGTGCGCGTTGAGGCCGTGTTCGACTACCTCGGCCGGTCCCTGGACGCGCCGCCTGCCGAACTGCGTCCGAGGGCGGTATTCGTGCTACTCGAGGCCGGCGTGGCTGACGCGCTCGATCTCGAGCCACCGGCCAAGTCGCCGTACCGCGAAGGCCACCCCTCACCGGTGGTCCTTCAGGTGCAGACGGCAGCGCTCGACACGGAAATGAGAAAGGCCGCGTGGACAGAGGAGCAAGAGCACGTGGCAACGCCCGGCCGCGACGCCGAAGTCGAGGTCGTGGCCTACAACTTCTCCGGCAGCCGGGCCACGGGATCCGTGCGCTTGGAGCAAGGCCAAGACAACTGGGGATTCGAACCGACGCGGTGGCCCGTTGAGATCGAGTCGATGGGCCATATCTCCACGCTGGTCAGGTTCTGTATGCCGGAGAACGGCGAAGGCGCAACCGAGTGGATCCGATTCCGAGGCGACTTCGGGCCGTGGGGTGAGCCCGTGGCCGCATTCCGTGTGCTACCTCGAACGCCGGCGGAGTAGCCCGTCAGATCTCGGGCCGCTCTTCCTTCCTCTCCTCAGGCGGAACCGGGTTCATCGTGAAATTCCGGATGGCCCCCGAGGTCTGCCACGTCGCGATACCGAGCGGAACGGATCGCTCGACCTCCCACCGGATGCCGACTTTCCGATCCGTGGTGTCCACATCGACGAGTGGCTCGTCGTCTATCCAGGCCTGAATGTGGTTCTCGGTGACGCGGACGCGGATCTTGTACCACCGGTTCTTCTCGAATTTCCGGAAGCGCGCCGTCTCGTTGTTGTAGGCATCGTTGTAGTCAAGCGATGAGAGGCCGCACACGGTGCCGCCCCAGCCGCCGACGATGAATGAGCACGGATCCTCGCCGACAGGGAAGGTCAATCCACAGAAGAAGTCTTCTCCCTCCACGCGCATCGCCTCAACCGAAATCTCGTAGTTCATCCGGTCGAGGGGGCCCTTCCAGGTGATGCCGGTCATGTCATTCCCGCGCTCCAAGTAGGCCACGCCCTCCTCGACGCGGACCTTGCCGCGCCCGTAGAAATCGGTTTCCGCCCACTTGCTGAAATCCACGACGTCGGCCTTCTCGAGCGGCGCGGTTTCCTCAGCCTTTGGGGCTTCCTCCGCCTGTTTGGCTTCCTCGGCCCATGCGCATGCGCACAGCATCAATACCGTCGCCGCTGTCGACGCGATCCGTTTCATGGCGATTCTCCTCTATGGTTTTGTCTCTGTCGGCGCGGTCCGTCCGGATTCCCGTTCCAGTCTCGCAATGAGGCCGTCCGGCAACCCTAGGCCGAGGGCGCGGCACTTCGCTACCTCCGTCCAGGCTTCCTCGTAGGCGCCCGTCGCGCATAAGGCCGCCACCAGAATCGGGTGCACGTATGCGATGGACTCGTCCATCGCTGCCGCCGCGCGCAACGACTCGACGGCATCCTCGGTTCGGCCCGCATCAAACAGCGTTCGACCCAGCTCCGCTTTCAGCGCGGCGTCGGCCGGCGCCAGTTCGCACGCGCGCCGGAGATGCACCACGCCTTCGTCCGGCTCGCCGTGCGCGACGAGCGCCTGGCCCACCTGCCAGTGCGCCCGGGGGCTCTCCGGATAATCCTGCACAACCTTGCCCCACAGTGCAACGCGGGCGGCCGTATGCTCGCGCGATTCGTAGAGCGCGTCCAGTTCGTGATACGGCATGACGAAGTTCGGATCCAGCGCGATGGCCTTGAGATACGCACGCGTCGCTGCGTCGAGATCGCCGCGATGCGCCTGAACGGCACCTAAACCGCACCAGGCCGTGACGCTGGCCGGATCGAGTTCGAGCGCCTTCTCGAACCGCGCCAGGCCCACATCCCACCGCGCTTCATTGGACTGGTAGACGCCTTCCGCGATGAGCAACGAGGTAAGGCGTTCGCGGATGGACGCATCCTCCGGAGCCAGGCTATGGGCCTGTTCGTAGGCCGCTACCGCGGCGCCCAGTTCGCCGCAATCCTCGAGTGCCATGCCGAGACGGAACTGAGCCTGAGCAATGGAGGGAAACAGCGCGGCAATGTCGCGCCACAACGACAAGCGCTCGGCCACGCCCGCGTCGCCTGGATACAGGGCGTCAAGCCCCTCGTACGCCGGCCCGTGCCCCGGATCATACTCCAGCGCATCGAGATACGCCGTTCGCGCGGCGGCCGTATCGCCCTGGCGCGCTAGGACACCCGCCTTGCCACAGGCCGCCTCGGCCGCCGGCTTATCCCGGTACGTCGATTGGCGCAACGCGAGCGATGCGGTCCGCCCGGAGGCCCGCTCCAGCTTTGCCACCAGGCCTTCGGGCAACGCCAAGCCGAGGGCGTGGCACCTTGCGGCTTCGGCCCAGGCTTCCTCGTACGCACCGGTGGCACACAGCGCGGCCACGAGGATCGGGTGAACGTACACGATGGACTCGTCCATTGCCGCCGCAGCCTGGAGCGGTTCGACGGCTTCCTCATCCCGATCCAAGTCAAATAGCGTCCGGCCCAGCTCCGCCTTCAAGACCGCATCATCCGGCGCGAGTTCGCATGCACGCCGGAGGTGCGTCAGGCCTTCCTCCGGCTCCGTGTGCGCAACGAGCGCCCGGCCTACCTGCCAGTGCGCCAGAGCGCTCTGCGGGTGTTCCCGCACAACGCCGCGCCAGAGCGCAACGCGGGCGGCCGTATCCTCGCGCGCCGCATACAGGGCGTCCAGTTCGTGATAGGGCATAACGGAGTCCGGATCCAGTGCGATCGCCTTGAGATACGCCCTCGTCGCCGCGTCGAGATCACCGCGATGCGCCTGGACGGCACCGACGCCGCACCAGGCCGTGACACTGGCCGGATCGAGTTCGATGGCTTCCTCGAACCGCGCCAGGCCCGCGTCCCACTGCTCTTGCTTGGACCGGTATACGCCCTCGATAACGAGCGAGGCCGCCAAACGTTCGCGGATGCATGCATCCTCCGGAGCAAGGCTATGGGCCTGCGCGTAAGCCGCTACCGCGGCCCCGAGCTCACCGCGGTCCTCGAGTGCCATGCCGAGACGGAACTGAGCCTGGGCAACATCGGGATGCTGCGCGGCGAAATCGCGCCACAGCATCAGGCGCTCGGCGACGCCTGCATCGCCTGGATACAGGGCGTCCAGCCCCTCGTACGCCGGCCCGCACGCGGGATCGCACTCCAAGGCATCGAGATACGCCGCCCGTGCGGCCGCCACGTCGCCCTGACGCGCCAAGACGCGCGCCTCCCCACAGGCCGCCTCGGCCTCCGCACCGATCCGACGCGCGGCCCGATACCACCGGAGCGCCTCGCCAAGCTTCCCTTCGGCCTCAAGCGATTCGCCTCGAGCCACCTGCTTCTTGACTGCGAGCGACTGCGTGTCCTCCCCGTCAGCGCCGGTCAGATCCGCCGCCTGCTGGTAGGAGATCAACGCTCCCTCCACATCTCCAGAACGCTCGAGGGCCAATCCAAGATGGAGGTGGGCTTTGGCCGCAGAAGGCCATTTGCGTGTCACTTCTTCCCAAAGCACTACGCGATCCTCGGCCTTTGGATAGAGGCCGTCCAAGAGCATATACAGATCTTCGTTCTCGATGTCGTTGCCGAGGGCAGCCAGATAGGAGGCTCGCGCCTCCGCCACATCGAGGATTCGCCCCTCGCCGCGTCGAACGTCGGCGCCCTCCGCCTGGCGGTAGATTGCGAGGGCTTCGGCCCGTCCCGACGACTCCATTAGTGCATCGGCCAGCGCGAGCCGCATTCGCGAATCGCCCGGACGGAGTTCCGCCGCTTTCCGAAACGCCTCAATGGCCGGATCGATCTCGCCACAGGCCTTGAGCGCCTCTCCGCAGCGAAACCATGCCCGTGCCGAAACACCCGCGCGCCGCGCAACGTCCTGCCACGCGTCGGCACGTTCCGCCGGCGTGGCCCGATCCTGCAATACGGCATCCAGTATCTCATACGCCGTCTCGTCCTCCGGGCGCTCGGCGATGCACGCTCCGAGCATCCGGACAGCCTCCTCGATTCGCCCCAGACTCACGTGCGCCCGGGCCTCGATACAGAGGATCTCGAACGGGTCCGCACCGTGCCTACGTGCACGGCGACACAGGCGCAATGCCTCTTCAGGACGGCCAACGCCGTTCTCGAAACGGGCGCAACGCGCGTAACCGTCCGCATCTTCCGGATGCAGGGCGATCAGTTTCCGGAGTTCATCACCGGCGCGTTCCATATCGCCCGATCCCATGAGGAGGTCCGCCAGGACCTTCCGGCCCAGCGGTCGGCATGGGAACTGCTGGACAAGCCGCTCGGCTTCCTTGAGTGCTTCCTCTACCCGACCTTCTATTCGCAAACGTTGCACGTACTCGAGCCCGAGCGGGAAATCCGGCGCCATCAGGGCCAGACTCCGCTGAAATGCTTGAAACAACTCGTCGCCCGAGTAGTTCGGAGTCTCGGCACGAATGGTAGCCTCGAAACGATCGGCCACGGCCTCAAGCTCCTCGCGAAACTGGCGTTCGCCTCCTATGAAGGCGCGCGTCGTCTCGACGCGTTGATCGGCCGTCAGACACAAGAGACGCAGACACTCCTCGCGCGACGGCGGCTCCGGCGCTGGTTGCGCCTGAACGCCCGTCTTCTCCGGAAGCATCGGTGCCAAGGCATCGTAGAATGCCTGAGCTAACACGTATGCGCCGTGGAAGTCGGGATGGCACATGTCGGGAAACAGCTCGAAACCGGGAATGCCGTGAGGCGACTCCTTGGCTAGGTATCCGGCACAATCCACAAGATGAGTGGAGGTTCCCTCTCGACGCTCGGCCAGGGTGCGGATGACGCCATTGATCGGCGTCTTGGCACGAACCCATTGAAACCCGTCTAAATCCAACGCCCGCGCGAAACAGTTCTCGGCGCGTGCCTGCTCCTTCAGATTGAGCCAACACTGCCCCTGCCGGAAGGCTAGTTCCGCATAGGTGTTGTCCAGCGTCGCCGCACGCTCAAAGGCCTGCAATGCCGCGGCGTACTCGCCACGTCCTTGTGCCTCGATGCCTTCCGTAAAGGCAGCATTCCACTGAGCCGTCGAATCGTCGGACATTGCGTTGAGATGGACCGACTCGCGCGGCATCCAGTCGCGAAGGTTGACGCCCACGGTTCCGACGAGTACTTCAGCCCCGGCCTTCTCGCCCATGGAACATATCGCATCGAGATTCCGCCCAAAGTGGGCAAACACCGTAGTCAAGCGCGGGTCGTCCGGCCGGATGGATCGACGGTCGTTATCCGTTTCTGCGAATGACATCGTTCGTGTTACACGCCCCATCGCCTGGAACACGCGGAAGTTGGCCAGAAAGAGATGCGCGCGGATCCGAAAGAGACTTGGCGCCGGCGTTGTATTGGGCGCTCCAGTGATCAGGCCGAAAGGACCATACGCTTCATTGTTCCCCATGTAGACGAGAAAGAAGTCGGGTTCGAACCGGGCACACGCCTTCGCTACCACGCGCATGATGTGCGAATTCACGCAGATATAGCCGCCGTTGAATACCTCGAAGTTCGTGTCGGGATACGAGGACTCGAGCATGGCATCAAGCACGCGCGGGAAGGACACTTCGCCCCCCGGCCAGCCCTGTGCGGCCGATCCGCCAAGCACGAAGATTCGCACCGTGTTGGGCGGTTTCGTGCGGGGCACCTCAAAGAGGTCTATCGCCTCGCTCACGGCGCCAAACCCGCCCCAGAAAAACTGGTTGAAGAACCCTATGTTGCGGACGTAATACGTCCGGCCGTCACACACTCTCCGAATGAAGGGACACCGATCCTCGCCGAAGTCGGCCAAGCGCAGCATCCCCTCGAGCGCAACCAGCAACAGCACGGGAACCACAACCAATGCCGCAAACCAGGACGCGCACCGGCGCCACCGCGACGCCCGCATGTCATTCCTCTTGTGCAGTTCAGACACCATGAACCAGCACCTTCTTCTCAACCATGCTCCGCCGTCCGGCGGGAACTCCAAACCGTCATGGGACAGATCCTCCCTCGACCGCCCGGACAAGGTCTTCCGGCACCTCGATGTTGCGCTCGCGACACTGGGCCAACTCGGCCCGCGCCTCGTTCCGATCGCCGTTCTGGTAGAAGGCCGCCACGAGCATCAGCCGCGCATAGACAATCTCAGGGTTGATCTCGATGGCCCGTCGCAGCGGCGGAATCGACGCATCGAACCGGCCGGCATCGAGCAGCGCGCGGCCGAGTTCCGCTTGAACGCCGGCATCCCTGGGGCTCCGTTCGGCGGCACAGCCAAGCGCGGCGAGGGCGCCGTCGGCGTCACCGCTCTCCTTCAGCGCACGCGCGAAGTACCAATAGGCGCGCCCGGAGTCTGGACACGCCTCGATCACTCGCCGCCAGAGTTGTTTCTTGCCATCCGCCAATGCGCCCGAGGCAAACAAGGCATCGATTGCCTCATACGTCTCCAAATCGTGGATGTCCATCCTCAGCGCATCGATATACAGGCGCAAGGCGTCCTCGGGCTTGCCTTCAGAGGCGGCAACGGACGCGTGCGTCCGCAACACCCGCACTTCGGTGGCCGAAGCCTGCATCGTCTGGTAACGTGAGGGCTCGCTCATAGTCTCCGTAGCCTCATCTGAGGATCCGGTGTCCGGATGCGATCGCCGCTCCACCCGAGCGGCAAGGCGGGCGGCTTCGGCATGGGCCGCCTCGGCCGCTGTAAAATCCTGGGCAGCCTCGAGTGCACGGCCAAGGTACTCGTAAACCAGATGGAATTGTGGCCCTTCCATCGCCAACCGTCGCCACAGATTCACTCGGTCATCGGGGCTCAGCACCCGTGCGGTCAACGCGTTCACGCCCGCGTAGAAGTCCTCGGGTTGGGTCCGGATGAGGGCCGCCGCCACATAAGCTTCGATAGCCTCCTGATCGCGGCCCAGCCGCTCGAGAAGCCGCCCTTCCTCACGCTTGGCATCGGAACTCAGCGGATCATTCAAGGCCAAGTCTCGATAGATCTCGATGGCCTCTTCAGGCCGGCCCAAGTTCTCGAGGACGACCGCCGCTCGCTCACGAGGCTTCTTCTCTTTGGGAGAGATGCGACTCGCTTCGCGAAAGCAGGCCAAGGCCTCCTCCGGTGCTCCGGCCTCCTCGAGCGCCTGGCCCAGATACATGCGCCCCCAATAGGACTCCGGCGTGCTCGACACGTAGCTACGCCATTGCGCCACGCGGTCGCCGTCTCCCGTTCGGTAAATGCCGTCCAGGCGCTCGAAGCACTCCGCGAAGTCCGGGTTGCGCACGATGATTTCCCGGTAGGCGGCTGCGGCTTGGCGCGTGTCGCCTACGTCTTCAAGGCTCTGCGCTCTGAGGTACTCGGAATTGAGGTCGATCGGGTCCCTGGTTTGAGCGCGTGCGTAGTAGAGCAGGGCATCGTCCGGGCGGCCGGCTCGCTGGAGTACATCTCCGCACAGGATCAGCGTCTCGGCATCTTCCGGATAGAAGACCAATGCGTGTTCGAGTTGTTCCATGGCCTCTTCGTATCGCTCGGTATCACACAGAATCTCGGCACTTGCCCATCGACTCTGCCGATTGTACGGGAACTGATTCACCCATACCTGAGCCTCATGGAGCGCGCGGCCCATATCGCCTCTGTCCTTCCACTCGCGGACCAGGCGTTCCTGCAACGGGTAATCCGGCGCCATGACCCCCAGCGCTGCTTCGAGACACGCGATCCGTTGCTCGGGCGTATCGAGCAACAACGCCGCCTTGCGCTTTTGGGCCTCGGCCAGCGCACGCCGTCGCGCCTCGTCGTCCAATCGCCAGTCCGTATCGGCCGCGGCCGCGCGCTGTTCCGCCTCTTGCATCGGATTCAGGCAGAGCAAGCGGCGGCACTCTTCCTCGGAAGGCGGTGTCGGAATGGCCCCGAGCTGCCCCAACACGGCCCGAGGCAACACTGGAATCAGCCGATCGAAGAAGGCGGCCGCGATAACGTAGTTGCCCCGGAATGTCAGATGACAGGCATCGCAGAACATGTCCTCCCCCGGAACCCCTCCCTGGCTACATGCGGCGAGACGGGCCTCAGCATCGGCCAGCGGATAACCGTATTCGCTGGCCGTGAACCGAATGACCTCGTTGATGGGACTCTTGGCCCGAGCCCAGGCAAAGGTGTCGTAGTCCAGGGCTTTGACAAAGCGCTCGCGTGCCTGTTCATACTCGCCCAGCTCGAAATGACAACGTCCGATGCGGAAGAGCAGTTCCGCGTGCGTATCTCCGATAGCGGCCGCTCGGGCAAACGCATCGAGGGCCTCGCGATAGTTCCCCGTATTCTGCAACGCCGCGCCTTCGCTGAAGAGCCGATCCCACTCGACGCGCTCGGCTTCGGAAAGCGCTCGAAGGTGAAGGGAATTGGTCGGTGTCCAGTCGCGCAGATTGACACCTACCGTTCCCAAGACCACCTGGGCGCCCGCCGTCCGGCCCGCATGGCTAAGATCGGCCAGGTTGGCCTTGAAATACTCGTAGATCGTCGGGAGCCGGGGATCGTCGGGCCGGGGAAGGCTCTGGGGGGCCGGCGGGCTGGAAGCGCGGCTGAGCCATCCGAGGGCGCCTGGCACGTGGCAGGACAACCACTGGCGGAGACGAGAGTCACTGAGGAGGATGTGGGCGCGGATCATGCCCCGGTCGGGCACCGTGCCGGAGTTTGGCACGTCGGAGAACATTCCAAAAGGACCGCTGATCTCGTTGTTGCCCATGTACACGAGAAAGGCGTCGGGAGCGAGGCGGGCGCACGCCATGGCCAACGGCCGCATCACGTGCGAATTCATGCTCACGTACGCCATGTTGTAGATTTGGAAATCCGTCTCGGGGAACCGAACCTTGAGCATGGCTTTCAGTATGCGCGGGAAGGCGGCCTCCGGCCCCGGCCAGCCTTGCGCAGCGGAACCACCGAACACGAAGATCCGGTAGGCGTTCGCCGCTTTGGGCTGGACGATCTCGAAGTTGTCCGGACAGGCCATATCTGAAACGGTCGGGCCGGAGAAGAACTGGTCGAAGAAGCCTAGGTTGCGGATGTAGATACACTGGTCTCCAGATGATCGCTTAACGAAGGGACGCATCGAGCGGCCATAGCCCGCAGCACGCAATCCCATCTCGGCGGCGGCCAGCACCCCCAGCGGTACCGCCACCATCGCCACCAAGGCCAGAAGCCGCGAGGCGCGCCGCCGTGACGCGCGCGGCCCGTCTTGATACTGCAATCCCGAGTTCATTCGCTGCCTTCTCTACGTGGCGCCGCGCCCGACCAGCGGGCTCACGGCTACCGGCTGCCTCCCTCAACCACCTCGACCAGATCGTTCGGCACATCAATGCCCAATCCTCGGCACCGGGCCAGTTCGGCGCGCGCCGCGTCGACATGGCCGCTCTCGTAGTGGGCCGCCACGAGCATCGGCCGCACGTAGGTGACCTCAGGGTTAATGCCGATGGCCCGTTCCAGCGCGGGTATCGACGCCTCGTATTGACCCAGGTCAAACAGGACACGCCCGAGTTCCGCCTGAATCCCGGCATCCCTCGGACTGAGCGCGGCCGCCCGCTCGAGGGCCGAAACACGGTCTTCGCCTTCACCCTTCTCTCTCAAGGCCTGGGCAAGATACCAGTATGCTCGCCCCGAGTCCGGACAGGCATCGATCACGCGCCGCCAGAACTGTTCCTGGTCATCACCGCATGCGCCGGAGGCGAACAGCGCTTCCAGGGCTATGTATGTCTCCGCATCGTGAACATCCGCGCTAAGCGCTTCGGAGTAGCTCCGCAAGGCCTCCTCCGGCCGGCCCTCGGCGATCATCGTAGCAGCGTGCTGCCGCATGGAGGCCGCCCCAAGCACCGTGGTCAGGTGTTTTTGAACAAGGCCGGACTCGGGGCCCTCCTCGGCCAGCCGCTTCCAAAGTCTCACCCGGCCTTCGGTGCCCTCGACTCGCGAAACGAGCGAATCCAGGGCGTCATAGACGGACTCGTCTTGCCCGCGGACAAACGCCGCCGCCGTGTAGGCCTCGATGGCTTCGGCGCCGCGCCCCAGTCGCTCCAGAAGGCGCCCTTCCTCTATCCGGGCCTCGGCGTGTTGAGGATCGACTCGAGTTATGTCCCTGTAGACTTGAAGGGCATCCTCAAGTCGGCCACATTGACGGAGTGCCGCAGCAAGCCACTCGCGGAAACGAAGGTCCTTCGGGGCGAGCTCGGCGGCACGCCGATAGGCGGCGATTGCTTCCTCACATGCGCCGGTATCCTCTAGCGCTCGGCCCAGATACAGGTGACCCAGCGGTTCCTCCGGTCTGCTGGACACGTAGCTACGCCATTGTAACGTTCGACTCCGCCCGTCGTGTTCTTTTTGATAAATGGCATCGAGCCGCGCAAAGCTCTCTTCAAAACCAGGGGCGCACTCGGCCACCTCGCGATAGAGGGCGACCGCCTCCTGCGTGCGCCCCAGCGCTTCGAAGCTTTGGGCTTTGAGAAGCTGAGAGTTGAGGTCCATGCCTTCGGGTATTTGTCCGCGCGCGTAGTAGACCAACGCGGCCTCCGGCTCGCCGGCGCGCTGCAGCACGTCGCCATACCGAGTGAGTGTCTGCGGATCCTCGGGATAAAGGGCCAGTAGCCAATCGAGCTGATCCTTGGCCTCCGCAAACTGCCCCTTCTCACTGAGTATCTGAGCCAGCAGCCATCGGCTCTGTCGGTGGAAAGGGAATTGCTCGACGAAGGTCCGCGCGGCCTCGAGCGTACGGTCGTCGTGGATCTGAGTACTCAAACCAGTCACGTACCTCTCCTGCAGGAGGCCGTCGGGCGCCATCACGCGCAGGGCCGCTTCGAGGCATGCGATTCCCTCCTCAGAGGATTCGACAGGAAAAGCCGCTACGTCTGCCTGCGTGCGCGTCTCCACGCGCGCGGCTTCCTCGTCGGAGGCACCCTGGCTCGAGAGCGCTTCCGCCCGTTGATTGGCCTCGGCGTGCGGATCGATGTAGAGAAGCCGACGACATTCATCCTCGGAGGGCGGCCCAGGCACAGCCTCGGTCCGGCCCAACACCCGTCGAGGCAGGACCGGCAGCAGTCGGTCGAAGAAGGCGCCTGCAACGGCATAGTTACCACGAAACGTCAGATGACACGCGTCGAAGAACATCTCCGATCCCGGAATCCCTCCTGGGCTGGCTTCGGCAAGACGAGCTTCGGCATCAGCCAGCGGATAGCCGTGCGCGGAAGCCGTGGATCGGATGATCTCATTGATGGATGACTTTGAACGCGCCCAGCGGAAGGAGTCGTGGTCCAGGGCCTTCCGAAAACACGCGCGGGCTGCGTCGTACTCGGCCAACTCGAAATGGCACCGCCCCATGCGGAACGGGAGCGCCGCGTACGTGTCTTCGATGGCGGCTGCGCGACGAAACGTTGAGAGGGCCGCTCGGTAGGCCCCGGACTCCTGCTGGGCCAAACCCTCCTGAAACAGGCGTTTCCACTCGGCGCGCTCGTTCTTGTTGAGTGCCCGGAGGCGTACCAGTTCGGTCGGTGTCCAATCGCGAAGATTCGCGCCCATCGTACTGAGGATGACCGTGGCGCCTCCGGAGCGGCCCGCAGCGGACAAGTCCTTGAGGTTATCCTCAAAGTGCCGCAGTACGGTAGATACTCGTGGGTCGTCGTGCCGAAGCGACGCGGATGCCGGCGTAAGTCTGCGGAGACGACGGAGCCTTTCTATGACCGGAGACACGTGCTCGACGAGCCACTGCCGAAGGCGGAGGTTACCCAGGAAGATCTGGGCTCGCGCCGCATACAGATTCGGCACGCGCCCTCCGTTGGACATGGCGGCCGTCAACCCGAAGGGGCCGCCCATCTCGTTATTGCCGGTGTACACGAGAAACGCGTCGGGCTCCAGGTGCGCACAGGCTTTGGCCAGGACGCGCATGACGTGGGAGTTCATGCCCGCGCACGCCATGTTGTACACCTGGAAATCCGTTGCGGGAAATCGCGTCTTGAGCATGGCCTTCAGGACGCGCGGAAAGCTGGCCTCGGGTCCCAGCCAGCCCTGCGCCGCCGAGCCGCCGAACACGAAGATGCGATACGTGTTGGGCGGTTTGGGCTCGACGACCTCGAAGTCGTCTGTCGAAGACGCGAGCTCCGGGAAGCGCTTGGGCCGAGCATAGAACAGATTGAAAAAGGCCATGTTCCGGATGTGCACGCGCTGATGCCCAACCGAGCGCGTGATGAATGGACGCATCGGGCGGCCATAGCCCGCCGCACGCAGTCCCACTTCCGCAATCACCAGCCCCACCAGTGGCAGAGCAACAACCGCCAACAGCCACCGAATCACGGGATGGGCCGGCCGGCGGCCGTGCGGTCGCACGGGAACCACGGGAGTCTCGTCAGGCGACGTCATGGCTTCTCCGAATCCTTGTCCATCGTTCACCCAGCGAGATCATGACATATTCCGCACCAAGTCGAAATCGCCGGTCCGCGCCGCTTCGAGAACCGGGCCCAGGTAGTCGTCCACGCGTTCGGCTGACAGCGGCACCGGCATATTCCGGAGTTTCATTTCGAGCTTCGCGCTCTTCGCCGCTTCGAGGGCCCGTTCAATATGGGCATCCGAGAACCCCGGCACCTCGCTCAGCATCGTCGGGAAGCCGAGGTCGCGCGCGTGCGCCAGCATGGCTTCCGCTACGGCAAGGCCGAGATCGCGGCCACGGAGTCGACGCAGATCGATACGTCCGTAGCCCGCGTTCCCGTAGATCGCACCCACGGCCCGGAGCTGGTCTTCAATGGCCGGCGCGAAGAACACCGTGTAGTATGGATTCATCATGGCGCAGGCGCGGCCGTGCGACAACACATCCACCAATGAGAAACTGGTGAGATGGGCACCGTTCGTGCCCCCAATCATGATCGCGTAGCCGCCGAGATCGGTCCCGAGGCCGAGGGCCTCGCGCGCGCCGAGATCGTCGGGCGCCTCACAGGCGCGCTTGAGGTGGCGCACGATCAGATCGATGCCGGTCAAACTCACGCGCCAAACGCGATCAAGCGATGCGCCGGCGGCGCCGTAGAGCACTTCCAGGCAATGGGCCACGCCGTCCAGCGCCCCGTCCATCGTGAGATCCCGCGAGGCCGTCGCCGTCATGGCGTAGTCGAAAATCGAGCGTGGCGGCACCATGGCCCCATCGACAATGAGCAGTTTCTGCGCCGTCGTGAGACTCGTGATGTTCGAGTACTTCGTGAGATGGGCCGCGGAGCCCGAGGCCAGTTGGGCTGCCACTATCGGTTTCATCGAGCGTCCCGACGCCTCGAGAAGCGCCGACACTTGGCCCACACCGAAGTACGCATCCAGATCCGGATGGATATCGCGCAAGGCGTTGTAGGCCACGGCCGCTTTGGCGGCATCAATCACGCTGCCGCCGCCGACAGCCACAACGACTTCGGCATCCTGCGCGCGGAGCGCATCCGCAATGCGGAACACATCTTCCCGGGGCGCATTCGGTCGCGCACCCCGCACAAGGTCGCCACACAGACTCACCTCTGCCGCGGCCAGCGAACAGCCGATCGCCTCATGGAGGGTCGCCCCCCAAGGCTTTCCAAAGCCCGACGCCACCACCGACGCACGGCGTCCCATCTCGGCGACCAGCGCGCCCAGTCGGCCGAAACAGTGGATTCCTCGGACGTAGGCGCCGCCCTTGAATTCATCGAGCAAGGCATACGCCCGCCTGCTCTGTTCCGTCATGTCCGCCATCCGTTCGCCGCCTCACGTTGACCCAAATCACCTGAGAGCACCACTATAGCGCCGCATGGCCCTGGAATTCATGTGGCCGGTCTTGAACTGACCGACGAACGGCTCGCCGCAGTCCGGCGCGAGGCGTCCGAACTGCGCGGCCTCAGGTTGCGGAGCGCCTGCTCTCCCCTACCGCCCGATTGCGGGCACGAGGATCGACGAAGGGCGCGAGGCGTCGTGGTACACGTCGATGACGGGATCGCCGGTGGCGGGGACGCGCCCGAAGGTCCCGTTGTCGTGACCGGCGACGGCCACGCGCAGCCGGGCGCCGCGCTCGACGAACACCGAGGTCGGCAAGAGCGTAAGCTCGACCTCGTTGACCACGCCCGGCACGAAGGATTCGGCATCGTCGCTCCGGAAACTGTGGTACGGGCCGAACACAGCGTGCGGTGGAGCCGCGCCGACCTTCCGATGAATCAGCCGGACCTGTCCTTCGGTTACGTAGGTGACGGCACCATCCTCGGAGACGATTTCGAGGTACACGAATAACGCGGCGTCGGCCTCCGAGCAATCGAGGAAGAGCGTGACAACGGGGTGTCCGGTGATCTCGACGTCGGAATCGAACGGCGGGCTCGTGTAGGTAAGAAGGCGGCTGTCCTCGCCTGCGCGATCCTCGTAGCGCCAGTCGCCGCCGCTCCGGTACCAGCGATTCTTGCGGCCGGTCGTGGCGTTGAAGTCGACCACGTAGCCATCGTGCCCTTCTTCGACGCCGGGCGGCTCGGCGGAAAGCGCGCCGTCGGTGCGCAAGTAGAACGCCCGTTCCTCGACACCGGCCGGCGGCCACTCGGTAGCCGTTCGCCACGCGCCTTCGTTGAGCGTGTAGTACTGGACCTCGTGGAGAGATGCGGGGGCGACGCCATCCCTGACGTAGGCGTCGAGGAACTCGATGATCCGCGTGCGTTGCGCCTCGGAACTCATTCCACCCAAATCGTCGCGAGGCGCGAAGGGGTCCACATCATCGTCGCCGCTGTGGTTCCACGGCCCGATGATCAGCCGCTGTGGATTGGAGAACGTCATGAACCGTCCAAGCGCGCCGTGGGCCGTGGCGGCATCCAGCCAACTGGCCCAGGCGAGGTACGGCACACCGGCGCGCTCGATGGCCTCACGCTGCGCATAGGCTCCTAGCGTTTCGGCGGGAACCGTGTTGAAGAGATCATCCTTGTAGGTGATACCTGCGGCCGTCTCGAACACGTCGATGTTGCCTTGGTGTTCGTCCACCGCGGCCGCAAGCAGGTCGCCCGAGGGGTCTTCGTCGACGGGCTTGACGCCGGCGACCACGAGCCGCTGCAGGAGGCATCCGAGCCCTTCGGACTCGGACACGGCGCAGATGTCGTTGGCGTCGAGGGCCTGGTTGCCCTCACTCCACGAGCGGAGGAAGCCCTCGTTGAGAAGACCGCCGGGGCGGAGGATGTCCGCGTAGACGTCGAAGTCGGCGAAGCACGGCACCACGGCTGTGAGCGCATCGTGGTCGAGCGAGGCCATAAGCTCGGCCGTAGCGCCGACATACGACACGCCATAGGCGCCGACGCGGCCGTTTGACCATACTTGGGCAACGATCCAGTCCAGCACTTCACCGTAATCCGCGATCTCGGCATCCGAGAAGGGATAGTCCTGACGGCCATAGGACGCGCCGGTGCCGCGCGCATCGACGATGATGAGCGCGTAGCCATGGCCATTGAAGAAGGCCGCCTCGGCCCAGGCCGGATCCTCCTCGAAGCACGCAAGCTTCAGGTCCAGCCCACGCCAATACCGCGTTGCCATGATAACGGTAGGCAACCGCTCTCCGGCGTCGAGCCCCTCGGGCAGCCAAGCATCGATGGCGATCCGGACGCCGTCTCGCATGGTCAGGTAGAGCGACTCGCAACGCGATCCGGTAGGCCCGGTGTTTCCTAGGCCGCAACAGCCGGACAGCGCGGCAACGAGCAACACGAGAAGCGCGTGACGACCCGACGATGCAACTCGGCGCATGATCTTCTTCCTCTCCGTATCTTTGCCACGACTTCGTACCACGGCGGAAACGCCGAGCGAGCTTCCCCCTTACCGCAGCGGCATGAGCGTCGACAACGGAATCGTCACGATACGCGGATCGTCGACGCCTGTTTCATCGCCACGCGTGACCAGCAGTCCGAAAGGCGCGTCATTCACGGCCTTCTCAACGAAGGTGCGCAGGCCCTCCGTGTCGCGGAGTGGATCGAGTCGGCGCTGGTACTTCACCTCGAGCGGTATGCGCCGGGTACCTATGGTCAGGACGAAATCGACCTCTGGCTCGCCTTGCCTTTCTGGCAAATGGGCGAGGTCCAACGAACTCACTGTAGACAGCGTGGCGCCAGCCACACTCTCGGCGATATGGCCCGCCAGATCCGCCAGGTGGGGGTTGGCATCGAGGTCCGCCGGTGCGAGCGGCACGATCTCTTGCAGCCAGCTTGCCCGCAGTCCGTGGTCCGCGAGGCAGATCTTTGCGTTGCCTCGCTTCCGCTTCAACCGGATCTCGAGAGGCTCAATCAGGCGCAACAGCAGCGTGTCTCCCAAGAAGCGCAGATAGTGCAAGGCCCGTTGCGCGCCTACGTTAGCTTGCAGAATCCGTTGTGCCTCTCGCGCCAGCGTGGCAGGATTGGGCGCCTGCCCGACGTACCGGCAGGCAAGTCTAAACACCTCCTCTAAGAGGGGGGCGTCCCGTTTTCGTCCCCGTTCTCCGACGCGTAGGTCATGTTGGATCACGCGTTTTATGACCGTCTCGTTGAGTTGATCCGCCAGAACCGCCCATTCCACGCCAAGCCGCTTATGTACCAGCGGATAGCCACCTCGGTTAGAGAACTCCCGGAAGACAACGTCTCGCTCCGAAGCCAATGCTACTCCGTGAGACGCCAGATCCTGCCAGAAGGTCCGTTCCGCCAAGGCGCCGACGCCGTTATCGGCAAGAAAGGGCCTGCCAAGCGATCGGCCGTGAAACTCGGCTATCTCGGTGAGCGACAACACACCGGCCTCGATAGTCGTAATCCGCCCCGCCAGGCTGTCCCGGCCCTGTTCGATTCGGAGCGCTGAACTTCCCGTGACGATTGCCTGCGTGGTTGAGGAGTCCACGAGAAACTTCAGTTGCGGCGCCCAGGTCTTCAGGTTCTGGACCTCGTCGAAGAACAGATAGGTCTGTCCGCCGTCGCGCGCGACCTCGTTCAGCGTCCTGCCCAAGACGTTGCTCTCGTACCAGTCGACGAGACGCAGAATGGGTTCATCGTGTTCGGTAAGTCCTGGCAGTTCGTCGCACTGGACTCGTAGGATATGCTGCGGCGGAATTCCGCCGTTCAGCAAGTCCTGCAACACGTGCAGTTGCGCCGTTGTCTTGCCAATCTGACGCGCGCCGCGCACGACCGCAATGGGGGCGATTCGCGCCTCGATCCGCCGCTTGATGTGCCCCACAAGATGACGGCGCGTGGCGGGAAGTTCCGGCAGCGGCAATCCCTCCCACCACGGATTCAGGCGGCGAAGATTCCGGACCAGGCCGTCGTCAAGCTGCATTTCGGCGAAAATGAATTTTCGTTCCATCTCGGATTCCCGGTTTTCTCCTCGCGCGCCAGTATACCATCGACGCCGCGATTTGCGCCTCCGCTCGGCGCCGACGACCTCAGCGCCATCGGCGAGCCGGCGCTCACGGGCCTCCCGAGTCGAGTATGGGAAATGGCAGGTATTCGAGTGTGGTTGGTGGATTCTGGATACGCGCCTCCGCGAAGTTGCGCGCGGGGCTCTCGCGGTAGTCGTCGAGGACGCGCTGGTAACACTTCACGCCGTCATCCGTTTTTCCCGACAGTGCCAGGCAATCACCGAGGAGCAGGACGGCCTCGCCGGCGAAGTTGCCGGAGGGATTCGCGGCGAGTACGTCCTCGAGTTCGGCGCGGGCCGTGCCGAGTTCGCCGAGAATCATCAATGCGATGCTTTCGAGGACGGACAGGTATCCCTGGATACGGTCCATAGGCACGACGTCCTCCCAGCGCCTGGCCTCGTCGAGGGCCGCGTCGGCCCGCCCGTTGCGGAGATGGGCCATGAGCGCCTGGGCGTGGCCGCCGCGTACGCGCGCTTCGGTCCCGGGCTCGGTACCGCAGAGGGCCTGCGCCTGGGCATAGTACTCCTTCGCTTTCGTGGCATCGCCACGGTGCCGGCACACGTCGCCGAGGCCCGCCAGACCTACCGCGCGTTGCGCCGGGTTCTCGAGCGAGCGATTCTTCAAGCGATCATATGTTTCCTCGGCGTCCTCGTCCATGCCGAGGGTCAAGAACAGACGGCCGCGCTCGCGGAGCGCTCGGCATATGACCTCCTCGACGCGATGGCGCAGCGCGACCTGACGAAGCAGGGCGAGCGCATCGTCCAATTGCCCTGCCCTGCGCAGGGCATCGGCGCGCTCGATGAGCCGGTAACCCAATGCCCCGTCGATGTAGGCGTCTTCGGAATTCACCAGCGCCGCCAACGCTTGTTGCTCGAGTTCGGCACGCCCGAAGAGATTCCCGAATGTCGCGAGCACGGGTAAGGCCCCGCCTTGTATCTCGTCCAGGTCATAGGTCGCGATGACCTTCGCATACTCGGCCGCCACGGCATCCGGCTCGCCTCCGGCCAGTGCTTCATTCTCCCAGACGCGCACGTCCTGACTTGCTTGGCGATCGCCAAGCCGCAGTGTGACATGGTATAGCCCAGGACACGCATACACATGGGCCGGCGCACGACGATTCGCTACCGTGCCGTCGCCAAAGTCCCAGTTCGGCGTCAGCATCTGGATGGACTTCGGAAACGTCACGCGGAACTGAACGCAGGCCATCAGTGTGTCGCCGACAATGAGCGTGGTTTCCTGCCAGAAATCGAAATCGATTGGCGCGTCGTCGTCCACCATTCCGTAATCGACAACGCGTCCTTCGGCGAGGGGCGTGAAGGCCTTGGGGGGAATGACCTCGAAGGATCCACTGCCCGGCAGTCGCCACGCCGCCTCGGCCACCTGATCGCCGACTCCGTCCACATGATAGTACTCAAAGCGATGCACGCCGGCCTCGAGCTGGAGCGGGGTTTGGTGACGGGCATCCCCCACGGCTCCGTGCGATCCCGGCCACGCGGTCACCATGTTCGAATCGATCAACAGGAAGGACGCGTCGTCGGAGGTAGTCGCGAACGCGTATGTGCCGGACGCCGGACACTCAAGGAATCCCCGGTAGATGCTGATGTAGTTGTCCGAGGGGCCGAACCGATTGCCGCCGTCGAACACGCAGGGGTGCAGACCGCGGCCCTGTACTTCCGAACTGGCATCCAGGAGTGCGCGCATCTCCTCCCAACTGTTGAAGCCGCCTTGGCCCTTCGAGCGGACCTCGAGAACGAGACCACGCCGTGGTTGCCAATCCATCTCGGGCCGCTCGGCTAGGCGATGGCCGTAGTACAGTTGAAACGTGGTCTGCCCCTTCTCCACGGGAAAGGCCACGGTGCACAAGTCCTCGAAGCCCGAAGCGATGACGGAGTACGGGATGGAACGGCCGGCCTCGTCAAGGATCCGAAGGTCGGCGGCGTCGGACTTGAGCATGCCGCCGGTCGTGAAGACCACCACGGCCGGCTCGGGGCCGGCCCCAATCACCTGGACGGTCTTCCGGCACCGCCATGAATCGTCCCACCACCCGGGCGGAGCATCGGCCGCCACGCACACCGCAGCGATCATTCCTGTGTAGAGGAACGCGACCACCATTCTTTTCGGCCAAACGGTCACCGTGCCACCTCTCATCGTACGTAGATCGGGGGATGAGGTTCGGGCGGCGCCAACGGAGCGGCCGGGGCGCCGGGTGCCCTGGGCGGATCGGCGATAGTTGCCGACCCGACACGCGACAGAGACACGTCGTCAAACCACACGTGGCCCGGGCGGAGGTACGCGTAGATCCATACACGGACGTATTCGACCGCATAGGTTCCGTGGCGAGGGTGGGCGCGGAAACGCAGGAAGGTGTAGGGTCCCTTCTCGAGATATCGGCCAAAATGCGCTTCTTTGTGCTTGCTGTACACCTCGCGGGACTCTCCCTGCACGGGCGCATACCCTTTGAGGAAGACCATGGCGTTCGGCGCATCGCTGCGCACGCTGACGGCCACCTCGTACTCGGTGTTCGGCTCAATGGGAATCGGCGCCGAGAAATAGCCTTGGCCGTAACCCTCCGCGACGCCCCGCTCCATTTCGATGCACACGCCCCGCGAACCATTCATGCCCTCCCCGGGCGCCCACCGCACACACGAATCCCGATCCGTCGTGCCGAATGTCGGCCTCGCCTCGCGGCCACCCGCATCATGCACGATGAAGAACGGGTCCCAACCCGCCGGAGCAGCCTCGCCGTACTCGAAATCCCCGTTAGTCACGAGATTCGCCGCCGTCGGTTCCTGGCCGAACGACACCAGACCCACGAAGACTGCCACGGCGGCCAGACCGCAACGGCGCGTGGCGCCGCCGTCAGCCTGCATCGATCTTGACCCCCCCATTCTCATCGGGGCGACTCCGCCAAGCGACGGAAGTAGTCCGCCACCATGTCGCGATACTCGGGCACGACTTCCTCATCCATGGCATCGAGCACCTCGATCTGCTCATCGCGCGGCATGCTCGTCCGTCGCTCGCCGCGCACCTTGATGTGTTGCAGCATCACGAGGTGCGACGATCGGAGGTCGTCCAGGACGACATCCTGCCGATCCAAGACATTCTGGTACCGGAAATCGCGCAAGTCTTCCTCGATCGCCGTCATCGCGCCAATGGCTTTGTCGAGTCCCGGCACGGGGATATTCACGACGTCCAGTTTGAACCTCAACCGTTCGGCCTTGTTCCGGATGTCCGCCTGCTTGTCGGCGAGCCGGGCCATGGCCTGTTGGCGCTCGGGCGGCGTCGGACCGCGCAGACCCGCGGCTCCGGTCCCGCTGACCTTGCCGCCGCCCGTCGCACCGCCCACCGGATCCGTGCTGGTATCGCTCACCACGCCGGATTCGAAGGGATCGGGCGTGAGGCGCGTCGGCGTATCGCGCCCGCCCTTGCCTTGGGCCGTCTCCTCGACAAACTCGCCGTGGGCGCGGCCGGTGCGTCCTTCGCCGCTACGCCCAGCGATCTCGCTCGAGTTCGGGAGCACGTTGCCGGTGATGCCCTGGGCGCTCATATTGCTGATGGGCCCGTCCATGGCCCCCCACCCGGCGCCTGCGTCGATCGAATCGGCCCACGAACTGGATTCATCCTCGACCTCTTCGGTCATGGCCGCCTCCTCGTCAATGAGATCGCCCATCATGTCGGTGAGTTCCTCGGGAAGCTCGGCCATGGGTACGTCGCATGCCTCGGGCGGCTCCTCCATGTCCCATTTCAGGTGATCGGGCATATCGGACAACCACTTCGGGAGACGGTGCACGAGCTCCGCCGCTAACTCGAGCCCGGCCTCGGCCGCGGAGACGGCCATGAGCCGATTCTGAAGGGCGAAGGCATCCTCGGCCAGTTCGACCTCGGCAAGGATCTCGACGATCTCCTCCCGCAGACACGGCCTCGAGAAGTCCTGATTCGGCAACTCACTGAGATCCGAGACCATCTCCTCGAGAAGATGGCCCAGGTCTTCCTCCGCCGACTGGAGCGCCTGAAGACTCGCCTTCTCCTCGGCCGTAGGGACCTCGACCTTCTCCTTACCGAGGCGGTTGGCCTCTTCGACCACTTCGCGTTGGCGCTGCGCGAATTCCGTCAGGTCTTCTCTCACCCGTTCCGCCATCTCGTTCTCGACCTTCGGTTCGGCGGTCTCGTCGGACGAGCTGGTCTCGACGACCGGTTCCGCCGGAGTCTCGCGCGCGTCGGCAAGGTCGTTCAGGAGCTGCCCGAGGGTGCGTACAACGGAGGCCTGGTCCTTCTTCACGCGCCCGGCCGTCTCGCCGTGTTCGCCGGCCTCGTGAGCGGCCAGGTCACGCAATCCTTCGGCGGCATCGGCCGCGGCATCCGCTACCAGGTGGCCTAGCGCGTTGCGCGCCTCATCCGCGAAGCAGTTTGTGGCTGCCGCTTCGTTGGCCAGCGCCACGGCATCCTCGGCCACACGCTGCTGCCGGTCGGCGCCCTCCTCGAAACGCGCCCCATGCATATCGAGAGCCATGGCCGCGCCAATGGTCTGTGCCAGCGGCATGTCGAGATCCTCATTGATCTTCTTCTGCTCATCGAGCAACGCACGGACGCGCGCCATCAGTTGTGCTTCGACCTCGGTGCGTTCGGTCTCGGAGGCCACGCCGGCGACCCGGATATGGATAGTGCGCGAGCGCGCCGTCTGAGGTTCCTCGGGCCGATTATCCGTAGCGCGCACCCAAACCTGGAGAATGTCCGCCGGAGCAACGCCGAGTTTCGCCAAGTCGAGCAGAATCGTTTTCTCGACGCCGCACAGGGTTCCATCCTCGGCCGCGACGACTTCGTGTGCATCCGTCTCGTCGCCTCGATTCAGACACCATTCGACGGAGGTCAGGCCGTAGTCATCCGTGACGGCAAAGACGAGGGGCACGGTGGCGTCCTGAGCCACGGTGATATCGCGGTCCGGCGCTGTGAGGGCGACCTCGGGCGATCGGTCGGGTTCGGCGAAGATGGTGTGCGCGGCGGGTTCGACGTTCGCGAAGCCCTCCGTGTCGCGAAGGTCGATCCGGTACGCGCCGCTCTTCTCGACGACCAGCGACGCAGCGAAGTCCCTATTCGACACGCGCCCCTCCACGGTATCCTCGCCCAAGCGCAAGCCCGCCTGCATCAAGGCCTTATTGGCGTGGCCACGCACCACTACCTGCGTTCCGACCGGGGCACGGATATCGCCCTTGGCCGGACGCTCCTCGACCGGGGGACGGCCGGTATAGGCGGGAAACGTGAACTGGAGGGCCATTTCTTCGATGGCCGGAGATGGCACGGTCCGGATCACGTACGTCGGCGAAACGGCCGGCCACCGAACCACCGCCCCGAGTAGCCGGCCCATGCCGCGCGCCCCCGTCGGCATCGCCGTAACGCGATAGTGTCGACCCTCGGTAATACCACGCATTTCGGCCTCGAAGGACTCATTACCCCGGCGCATGGCCGCGCGTACCGGTTCATCGGATTCGCTGGACTCATACTCGAGGACTACATCGCCCACGTCGCCATGAATGGCCGCCCGAACCTCCAGGGTTCCCCCTTCCGGAACAACGGCATCGCCCGGCGACACATCGATCTGAACACCCGCGGCGTATTTCGCCGTGGTCGAGGGATTCAGTAGTCGGTGTACCGAGTTGGATAATCCGCCCGGCGAAATGGCCGCGCACGCCGCCAACACGGCCAGCGGCCCGGCTGCCCGTTTCAGGGAAGCCCCCAGGCGCCTGCCGTCCAATGCCTCCCACCCCGAGAACCGTGCCAGTCGCGCACCGGCACCGGCCAGAAACTGAGCGGCCATCGCTTCGCTAGCCCCGGGGGCTCCGCCGGCGGCGATCTGCACGGCATTGACCAGTGTATTGTCCGTCTCGGCGACGCGCGCGTCGAAGTACACGGCTACGCGATCATCGCTGGCGAAGAAAGGCGCGCCATCGAGAAACCACCGCCATACCGCCGCCATCATCAGTACGGCCCCGCACACGAGGGCGATCCACCGGACGGCCGGCGGCAAGGCGAACAGGCGGTCCGCCGCGAAGACCGTCACCAAGAACGCCGCCGCCACCGCCGCCGTAAGCAGTGTGCCCACGGCCACGGCGGATACGCTCCACACGAAACGCGTCGTGCGGATCAGTCGTCGTACGCGGTCTGCGGAATCAGGCACGCCCTGCACTCCCACGAGTCACCGTCCGCAGAGGACGGGCATCTTGCCATAGCGCGGTCGCCCGACGGCCGGCCCGCAGCCCGTCACAGGCGCGTCTGGTCCGCCTCAGCAACCAGCTCGCCGTAGTAGGCCTCGTTCTCCACCTTGAGTCGCACGTGGCGATGGCAGACCTCGCAGCGGAACACATCGCCTACGTTGGCGCCCTCCGGAATGCGGATGTACGTGCTGCAGAAGGGGCAGGCAATGCTCTTCTCGGCCTTCATGTAGTCCTGGAAGATGCGATTGACCTTGCCTTCACGGTAACACGCGATGAGGGCGTCCGCACATACCGGATCGAACTGACCGCCCTTACCGTTCTCGATTTCCTGAATGGCCACTTCCGGATCCAGACCTCGACGGTATGGGCGGTGGCTCGTCATTGCATCGAAGGTGTCTGCCACGGAAATCAAACGACCTTCGATAGGGATGTCTTCCCCTTTGAGCCCTTGCGGATAGCCCTTTCCGTCATATCGCTCGTGATGACACAGGCAGAAGGGGATCAGCGGTTTCAGCATTCGGATGTCCGCCATCAGACGCGCGCCGCGCTCCGGATGCACCTTCATCATCTCGTATTCCTCGTCCGTGAGTCGGCCGGGCTTGTTCAGGATGGCGTCGGCAACGGCGATCTTGCCGACGTCGTGCAGCAGGCCGCCCATCTGGGTCAGCTTGAGCCGTTCCTCATCCCAACCGAGTTTCGCGGCCATCTGCATGGCGAAATTGGTGACGCGCCATGTATGGCCCACGGTATAATGGTCTCGCATCTCGACGGCGTTGGCCAAGGCAATCAGCGTGTCCTGGTACGACCGCTCGATCATGTTGACGTACTGCGCGTTTTTGATTGCGATGGCGGCCGGAGCCGCGAGCGCCACGAGCAACTCGAGATCGCTTTGTTTGAAGGCATTGGTCGTACCGCGCGTATCCACGTAGATGACGCCCAGCGTCTCCTCCTGATGGGTGAGTGGTGCGCACATGGCCGACGAGATGTTCTGCGCAATGATGCTCCGCCCGGCCTCGAAGCGAGCGTCATCCGCCGCGTTGATCGTTACAATCGCCTCGCCATTCTCCGAGGCCCGGTTGACGATGGTGGAGCTGATGACTACCTCGACGTCGCCCGACTTGGACCGCACGTATTCCGTCACCAACTCGGAAGTCCGCTCATCGCGAAGCATGATCACCCCATTGTGCGCCGGTACCAACGAGAACACCTGTTCGATGACCGCCGGGAATAGCCGGCGCAGATCGCGTTCTTGCGCGATGATCTGATTGGCCTTGTAGACTACCGCCAACCGGCTCTGGGCGTCCCGCAATTCGTCCGCCGTGGCCGCGCGACCTGGAGCCTGGATGAACGTCTGGTAGACATTGGCCGCAGAGGAGGCCTCGAGCGTCCCTTCCATCCCGCTCTTGAGTCGAACACCACTGGGTCTCGGCGCGCGTGCCGGCGCGCGCTGGGTCGTCGGCGCCGGATTCTCGAACCGGAGCCTCACCTGCCCGATGTGGACTACGTCACCGTGCGTCAGTCGATACTCCAGTATGCGCCGATCGTCTACGTACGTCCCGTTGCCGCTGCCAAGATCCCGAAGCACGCAACCTTGAGGCGTCTGCTCGACGATGGCATGACGACGCGAGATCTGAAGGTCGTCAAGCTGCAGCCCGCTGTCGGGGTTTCGGCCAATCGTCAACTGCCCTTCGATGGGGACACGGCGCCCCTGAAGGCTTCCCGTCAGGACAACCAGATACGGACTGCTCATACGCCCGCTTTCCCTTAATCTGTACCTTTATCCATTTCCGAAGATCGCCTGGATAAGCCCATAGTATCAGCTTGTCCGTGCTCCGTCCAGTTAACAACGCGCAACACGGCCTCTGGACGGATGAAGAGCCATGTCTTGGTTGAGGTTGCGGCGAAACGTACCGGAGGACGGTCACAGAAGAGGTCGACCGGACGTCAGGGGAAGCTCGACACTAGACCGACTTGGAAGATACAATATGTTGTATTGGCAAATCTCAACCAACACAATTTATGGGAAATAATCCCTTGACACGGATCTTCAACTCGTCTAGAATAATCGATAGCAAAGGTATGAGCGTATCCGCCGTCACCTGGGTCTTCGGGACACCGCCGACCGGAATAGACGGGGAGTGCGAATTATGTGCTTCCGGTGCCGGCGGGTTGGCTATGACGGAGACAGGGGCGGTCCCTGAGTCGATCGTGCCGAGAGGTAGATTGGGTGTGACGGACCAGATGCAGTCCCATTTGGATTTCTTCGGCCTGCGCGAGCAGCCGTTCGCTCCGACGGCCGATCCCGTCTACTTCTACGCAACGCAGGAACACAAAGAGTGCCTTTTCCGTCTTTGGAGCAGTATCGATCAGCGCCATGGAATAGCTGTAGTTCTGGGAAACTATGGAACGGGAAAGACCACGTTGTTGCGCAAGATCATGACTGGCATGGCCGCCGACCCGGAACGTTACAACACGGCCGTCATTGGGTCTCCCATCCCTTCTTGGACCAGCTTCGCACTACTCGAGAGCATCGTCGCGCAGTTCAATCTGCGGCCTGCCCACACCTCATTCGTCGCCTACATGGACGCCCTGAACCAGTATCTCCTCGCGTCACGCAACCAGGTGAGTACACTCATCATCGATGACGCGCAGAACCTGAACAAGCGGGGCCAGCTCGAGCTGCTGCGGCTGGTGCAGAATCTCGAAACCCATCAGCACAAGCTGCTCAACCTGGTCCTGTTCGCCCAGCTCGAGTGGCTTCAGGTGCTTCAGGCCGCGCCGAACTTCGAGCAACGCATCAATATGACGTTCACGCTTCAGCCGATCTGCTATGAGGAGACCCAGCATTTCGTGGAATTCCGATTGCGCCAGGCCGGATCGCAGCAGGGCCACGGCCCCCAGTTCGATGCGGGAGCCATCCGTGCGATCCACGGGTATGCGGAGGGCAATCCGCGCGTGATCGTCACCCTGTGCCGCAACGCGCTTCTGGTCGCCTCACAAATCAGGACGCGACTGATCGGGCGGGATATCATCCTTCACACGATCGACAAGACGACCGTACCGGATCGAGCGCGCCGCGCCCGAGCCGTGGCGGCCGCCATAACCGATGCGGGGGCTCCCCCAATACCGGAAGGGGGTTCAGCCGCTGTGCCTCGTCGCCCGCAGCCGGCGCCCACTGCGCCCGGAGCGACGGCGAGCGGTCGAGACGCGCGTGCGTCGCGACTGTTGCTGAAAGAACTGAGGACGCCACCAGGGCAGGTTAATGCATGATGTCGAATGAGCCACGTGCGATACGCGTTGACAACGACGCGGACGTCTCCCTCAGCAGCAACGAGGTCGCCGACAGCCTGCTCGAGCAGTTGCCTGACGATGAACGTCTCGGGAGCGGGGTGCCGCCTGAACAGCGCGCATCGGACCTTGATTTCATTCAGATGACGGGCCTAACGCGATCGCAGCGGCCTCGAGGTCACGCGCCCGAGACCCCGGTGTCCCGCGATGATCTTGACCCGCAGCGCCCCGTGAGCTTCTACGAGCAAGGCGTGGAAGACGTCGACGCGTCGATGGCGCCGGGGTCGATGGAAACGTTGGGCCGGGAGAGCGAAGACATTCTCGCCGCCCGGCGCGATTCGCCGTCCATCGCCCAACTGAAGGGTATCATCGCCGATCTCAGTAGTGAGAAGGGCAGTACGCCCCGAGATCGCGAGCACACGCCGCTGGAAATACCCGCGGCACACAAGCCGCTCATCGAGGGAAACGACATTGGCGACTCGGAACCGCGTGCCGGAACGCAGGATGAGACTGAGGAAATCATCATAGACACAGAGGAGGTAGTCGTCGAGGATCCGTCTCCTGCGCCGTGGCCTTCCTCTTCGCCCGACCTTCCGCCGCTCCAGGCGGATCCGGAACACCTGCGCGAGGCCGAGCAACTCCTCGACGAACTCCAACGCCAGCCCCGTGAGGCAACGTACAACCTGGAAGACGAACGGGAGGAACTCCCGCAGCCCACCGACGGCCCGACGGCGGGCGTTGTTCTTCCGGGCCCGGTCGAGAAGGATGCCAGCATCTACGAGCGACCGCTCCGGCCGCATGCCCGGCGAAGGTCTCGGAGCGCCAAGGATCGAGTGTCCCGACGTCTCGTTCGATGGGGCGTGCGGGCGGTGGTGGCCGCCGCCGTGTGCGGGGCAATCGCAGTACTGTACATGTACATCGCGCCGCTACTCTCGGCGCCTGATGAGACCCTGTCCCGAGCAGAGGCGCTCGCGCGAAAGGGACAATACGAGCGGGCATCAGAGGCATATCAGGCCTTTGCTCGATTGCACCCGCTTCACACCGACCGACCGCGCGCCCAGTTCGAGTCCGCGCTTATCCTGTTGCAGGCCAAGGCGGACGCGGCGGACAAGGAGCGTCGACTTCACGAAAAGGCACTTGGCCTGTTCGAGGCCTTCATCCAAGACAATCCGGACCACACCTGGGAGGTGCGCGCGCGGAGCCTGATCGGGGTGTTGTACTGCCGGTTGGGTGCCTACGAGAAGGCTATTGAGGCGCTGCGCGAACTCGATGTTCGGCTCGCGGATCCGGACGCGGCGCTGCCCGCGATGCGCACCCTTGCCCGTGCCTACGCCCACACGGGCGATTATGAGGCCGCCGAGTCCCTTTACCTCCAAGCGGCGTCGCTCGCCGACAACTACGACGCCGACACGGACTACTACGAATTGGGCGAGCTCTATCGTAAGCGCGCCGAGGGCGCCCCGGACGCGAAGGAAAAGGCGGCGTTGCGCACGACTGCGGTTGACTACTGGACCCACGCCGTTCGCGTGCCCGGCATCGACCCGCTGGCGAAGGCCCGAATTATGGATAGATGCGACTGGCTCGCCGCTCAGGGTGTAATGACCGCGGCCGACACCTCCTCGCCGGCCGCTGAGGATGAGGTCCCCGTTCGCCCCGAGCCCGTCACCCGGGCGAACGTAGATACTCCGATCCCGGAACCGATCGAAGACCTCGAGTCGGCGCTTCCGGAGTTGACCGCTGAGGAGAAGAGCACCGCGAGTGAGTCGCAATCGCCGTAGCGGAGCGCGGGCGGCGTGTCGTCGCCCGGGGAGGAGATGGATGAAGACGTTGTACTCAGCACGCCGTATTCGGTTGCACGGCCGCCGCGCGCCTCTCGCGTTGGTTGCTCTTCTCGTCGGCGTGTCTCAGATAGCGGTCAGCCAGGCCGCCCCGGTGATCTCTCCCGGGGACCTTCTATACATCGATGTCTATCGTCGCCCCGAGTTGTGTTCGACCACGCAGGTGGATGCGACGGGCAATATCGCTTTGCCGTATGTCGGGAGCGTGAGCGTCGCGGGCGTAGGCGAAGACGAGGCCTCGGCGCGCCTGTGCGCCGCGATGAAGAAGATCCTAAGGAATCCGCAAGTCACCGTATCGCGATCCGCGCCGCGTGCGATCACGGGGGGCCGGAGCGCCGACATGCAGACGCAGTTGGTCAACCTGAACAATGCCAACGCCGAGATGCTCTATGAGGCCCTACTCGGGATGACGTCGGAGGGCGGCAACATCGGTTTCGATGCCAACACGAATACCTTGATCATCACCGACACGCCCGAAGCGGTGCAGAACATGATGTCTGTTATCGCCCAACTGGACCAGATGCAAAGCCAGATCACGCAAGTACGTATCGAGGCAAAGATCGCCGAGGTGAACCAAGGCGCCATGAAGGAGCTCGGCATCCGCTGGTTTGTTCAGGGCGAAGAGGGCGGCGGCGGTTTCTATCCGCCGATGACGCAGGACACGCGGATCGTGGGATTATCCGGGGCGGGCGGCGCACTGGCCAATGAGAGCATCTATGGCGGCTCGAACAACCGTGGTGGGGCGTACGGAAGCGACACGCGCGAGTTCGTCGGCGGCCCCGACTTCGATCGACGACTGAATATCCCGGTTCAAGTACCCGTGGCCGGCCAGTTGTTCTTCGGGTTCCTGAACGACTATGTGGATATCGGCGCCTTGTTGGACGCACTGGTGGCCGAGAACAAGGCCGAGACACTGGCGTCGCCTATGATTCTGGCCGTCAATCACCGTAAGGCCCTGATCAAGATGACCGACGAGTACCCGTACACCGAGTATGGGGTGCAGGGATATGGCCAGAATTTCTCCACGAAGTTCATGGATCTCGGCATCAAGATGGATGTGACGCCCCATGTGTACCGCGACGAAGGGGGCGTTTACGTGCAGCTCGAGCTCGAGCCCGAGGTGTCGTTCTACAATGGGTCCGCCAACGGCATTCCCATCCGTGCCGTCCGGAGCTCGAAGAGCGTGGCCAACGTCCGCGACGGCCAGACCCTCGTGATCGGCGGCATCGTCCTGAGCGACATGCGGAACACGGAGCAGCGCTTGCCCGTCATCGGGAAGATGCCGGTAGTCGGCGAGCTGTTCCGACACCGGGAACGCGTCAAGGAACGCAAGGAACTCATGGTGTTCGTTACGCCGGCGGTGCATACATCGCCGGAATCGGTGACGTGGGATCGGATGCTCGATGTGTCTATTGCCGACGTGCCCCAGGGCAACATACCTACCCGAGGGAGTCAGCGCGAGGCCCGGAGAGAGTAACCTCAGATGGAACCCGATAGACTAGCGGCTGACCCCTCCGCGCAACGCGCTCAGGACAACCAGTTCCGGTTTGTCATCAATGTGGGCCTGCGGCGTTGGAGGATGATCGCGGCCTTCACGGTGATCACGATGCTCGCAGCCGGCCTCCTCGGCCTGTACCGGCACAACCCGCCCGAGGGAATCTACCGCGCTCGGGCCGATCTGCTCGTCAAACCGTCCATTTGGGAGAAGGACATCCTGCGCGACGTGGGTGCCGCGCCGCTGGTGCAGTACACGCCGAAGGCGCTGGTGCGCCGTACCAGCGCCGAGATTCTCGCAGAACGAGTCGTGTCGGCCGTCGTACGGCACGACATTGCGGAGGGAGGCCCGTGGAGCCGCGTGGTCGGCCCGGCGGGTCTTGCGGCAAGGAAGGCCGAGATCCTGTCGTGTGTCACGTTGACGGAAGACGACGAAGCGGGGCTGATTCATGTCGAGGTGGATCAGCGGCCCTCGCAGGAGGAGGCGAACGCGATCGCCGAGTTTGCGGCACGGGTGTTCGTCGAGATGAACCGTCAGTCCGCCGTCGAGCAGGAGCGCGAAACCCACGATGTGGTGAAGCAACGTTTGCAGGAACTCCAAGCGGATCTCTATGCGGCCGAATCGGCCGAGTGGGAGTTCAAGCGCACGATGGGTTTCCGAACCTATCCGAAGGTAGGGGAGGAAATGGTCGGGATGTACAACGAACTCAACGAGAAGAAGGCCACGCGCGACGAGATTGTCTCGCGGCTCGTTGAGATCGATCAGGGACTCGAGGAGAACACCCAGATGCTGCCGGCCGCCCTGGGCAGCGTGACCGACGCGGTCATCAATGAACTGTTGGCCGAACTCGACGAGTTGCTCAAGGAGCAACTCGAGATGAGCATCGTCTACCAGCCGTCGTTTGAAGGGCTGCACGTCTTGCAGGATGAGATCGACGAGCAGAAGCAGGAAGTGCTTGAAGCGGTGCGTTCGCTGGACGAAGGGCAAGGCGGCACGAGTATCTGGCAACGTCGGCAGGATCTCTATCGTCAGCAGATGGATTTGCGGGTTCAACTAACCTCGCTGGATGTCCGAATCGCGGCCCTCGAAAAGATGCTCGAGGAGATGATTCCTCAGATTCCCGAGCTGGCGAGCCAAACGCTCGAGTACGAGCGCCTGGCGCAGGAAGCGGAACACGTTCGCACCCAATTCAACAAACTTCGCGAACGGGAGTTCGAGATTGCCACGGCCCTCAGCCAGACCTCGGGACAGGTCCAGCGCCACGGCGCCGTCGTGCCCCTCGGCTCGATTCCTTCGGCCACACCCATGCGGACCTGGCTCAATTTCGTCATCGGCGCCTGCCTGGGCCTGGTCCTTGGTTTCTGCCTGGCCCTGATGTGGGAAATGATGGACACGTCCATCCGCGGCATCGAGGATATTGCGCAATACATCGGACTCGAGGTCATCGGCACCATCCCACGCATGCGCTTCGGCAAGCCGCGCGGTGGCCGGCGCCGCCGCGGCACATACGTGGCCACCGTGGACGAGGAGCAGATCGACGCGTGCATTGTCACTCAGCACGATCCCAAGTCGCCGATCTCCGAGGCCTACCGAACCCTGCGGACGAATTTCCAGTTCGCTACGTTCCAGGCCAAGCCCCGGACCGTGATGATCACCAGTCCCGTGCCGGGCGAAGGAAAGACCACCACGGCCGTCAATATGGCCGTGACGATGGCCGATCGCGGCATGCGCGTCCTCATCGTCGATACGGACTTGCGTCGGCCCAATGTCCACCGCGTCCTCAAGATGGAACGCGGACCCGGCCTCGCCGATATCCTGCGCGAAGGATTCGACCCGAAACGCGTCATCCGTCCTACCCGCGTCGAGAACCTCTGGATCGTGTCGAGCGGCCGCGTCCCGCCGAATCCTTCCGAGCTCATCGCTTCCGAGCGCATGGCCAACGTCCTCCGCCAGTTCGGTGACCAGTTCGACATGGTCATCTGCGACACGCCCTCCATCCTGGTCGTTACAGATCCGGTGCTGTTGGCGACGCAGGTGGACACCGTGGTCGTAGTCGTCTCGGTGAACAACGCCCGTCGCGAGACCGTGCAGCGCGCCTACAAACTGCTGCAGGCCGCGAAGGCGTCGATCGCCGGCGTGGTGCTCAACGGACTGGAGATCACGAGGCGCCATTACTATTACTACTATTACTACTATGACGATATCGGTGAACGCGGAATGCGACGGTGGTATCATTTCTAGCGAGCGGTCGCGCCACGCGCTGCGCCGGCTAGTCGCTATGGGGCGAGATGGGGCTGTTTAGGTCAGAACGCGGAATCGGGCGCGGCGAGATCGCGGAAAGCCGGATCGAGGCGCCGTTCTTCGCCATCTTCATGATGCTGTGCACGGCGGTGATCCTTGCCGTGCATCTCCGTTTTCAGAACCAGAACGTGACGTTGGCCTTGGCCGTGAGCCTCATCGTCTTCGGAACGACCGTGGTGCGCGTCGATTATGGCGTGTACATTCTCGTGATGGCGATGTTGTTCTCGCCCGAGATTTTTGCTGGCCACGAGTACTCCGGCGAACGGCCGCTCAACGTGCGCTACGACGATGTGCTCATCGTGGTGATCTTCTTGGGCGTCCTGGTCAAGCTGGCCTTCGAGGGTCGGCAGAGCCTATGGCATCCGAATCCGATCAATCTCGGTATCGCGGCCTACTACGGTGTTTGCATCATCTCGACGTTGCTGGCGCTGCGGGCCAATCTGCCGGCCTGGGACAAGCGGACGGGGTTCTTCGTCATGCTCAAGATGGCGGAGTTCTACATGGTGTTCATCCTGGTCGGCAACGCCATACGGACCCGGGCCGAGGTGCGCCGGCAGTTGATTCTCTTCTTCATCGTGGCCGCGATCGTGTGCATCTACGGGGTGCTTCAGGTGGGCGCCGGTCAGCGCGTGAGCGCGCCGTTCGAATCGGGAGGTGACACCGAGCCCAATACGTTCGGCGGCTACTTGACGTTGGTCATCTCGATCGCCATCGGGCTGTACGTCTATGCACCCACGCTGCGGTTGAAGCTGCTGCTGTGCCTGTTCGCCATTGGAGCGTTCGTCCCGTTTCTGTTCACGCTGTCGCGGGCCTCATACGTAGCGCTCTTGGCGGCCATTGTGACGGCGGGTCTTTACGGCCGCAAGCCGCTCCTCCTTGTGAGCGTGGTGGGCATTCTCCTGGCGAGCCCCATCCTAATGCCCGAAGAGGTGAAGGATCGCGTGAACTACACGTTCCAGCGCGGGGCGGGCGAACCCGTGACGGTGGCAGGGCGCGAAACCGGCATTCAGGTCGACAAGTCCACCCACGAGCGGATCTATGTGTGGCGCAAGGTTTGGTTCATTCTGCACGTGGCGCCGTGGTTCGGCGGCGGCGTATCCTGGGAGAGCGTCATGGACAGCCAGTACGCCCGCGTCATCCTCGAGTCAGGCCTATTCGGCATCACGGCGTTCCTATTCCTGCAGCAGCTGCTGTTTCGCACGGCGCGGCAGGCGAGCCGCTGGTCGTCGGATTGGTTGGGACGAGGTCTGGGCTTGGGCATGACGGCCGGTGTCGTCGGAATGGTCGTCCACGGCATCGGCACCATCACGTTCCTGATCATCCGTATCATGGAGCCGTTCTGGTTCCTCATGGCGCTGACGGTGGTCATGAGAACCCTTGCGCTCCAGGAACACGCGCAGCGCAGGGCGTCCGAACGAGCGCGGACGGCCGCGGCCAACCGCGGTATTACGCCTCCCACACGCGGCGTACAAGCGCCCGCTGCCGATGCGTAGGTTCCGACCGGATCGGATGGAACCCGACGCTATTCCTTCTTCCGCGCCTGTTGGCTGGCGTCGCGGGCGGCCTTTAGGGCTTCGAGTCGCGGCACGGAATAGGTACCCATCACCAGCTGGTCGAAGATACTGATATCGGTTGCGTGCTCGCGGCAGTGCTCGAGATCGACCTTCTTCTCCTTATAAAGAGTGTGAAGATACTGCTCGAATATCAGGGAGTGGCTCGTGGTCTGCTGCATACCGATCCGAAGACCGTCCGTGTCTCCCTCGTCGATGGCATCCGAGATCGGTTTGGTGTCGTTGAATAGCATCTCGAGCGCGGGGACGCGCCCCCCGCCGATACGCGGAACCAAACGTTGGCAGATGATGCACTTGAGACAGTCGCGAAGCTGCAGCCGCACCAAGTCGCGCTCGACGGGATCGAAGAACGACACAATGCGGCTGACCACGTCGGACGCGGTGTTTGAGTGCAATGTCGACACGACCAGGTGCCCGGTCGAGGCGGCGGTGATGGCCGCGCGCACGGTGTCGGAGTCCCGCATCTCGCCCAGCATGATCACGTCGGGATCGTGCCGCATTGCCCCGGTCACGGCCTCGGCGAACGAGTTCACGTCGTTGCCCAAACACCGCTGCGAGATGATGGAGGCCTTGTTGCGGTGCACGTACTCGATGGGGTCCTCGATCGTGACGATGTGGACTTCGCGGTGCTGGTTGATCCAGTCGATGATGGCCGCAGCGGTGGTGGTCTTACCCGAGCCGGTCATGCCCGTCACCAAAAGCAGGCCGCGATGAAGGTCGGCCAGCTTGATCATCGTCTCCTTGGGGATCTTGAGGGCGTCGAAAGACGGGATGTCTTCGGGCAGGAACCGGAACGTGCAATGGGGCGCACCCGACTTGAAGAAGGCGCTGACGCGCGCGTAGCCGAGGCCGATCTGATGGTAGTTGAAACTCGTCTGCCTCTTGGCTTCGAACTCGGCCCAGTGCTCATCGGGCGAAATGCGGCGCACCAGACTGAGAATCTGGGCGGCGGATAACGCGGACAGCAGTTCCGAGTGGCGCGTCTCGTTGTCGATACGGAATACCGGGTGCTCGCCGGGCGATAGGTGGACATCGCTGGCCTTGTATTGGATCATCGCCTTGAAGAGCAGCTCGACACTGATCGGGTCGCCGCTGAATCCCTCTCCCCGAACACGCCACACTTCGGGCAGCACGAGATGCCCACACAACGTGTCCACGGCCGCCCTGATCCGATCCTCGGAGATGTGGAATCGGTCGGCCGGGGGACACTCCATAGTGTGCCACCCGTCTTCCTCGGCCAGCCGACAGACATCGTCGTACTCCCGCGTGGTTTCCACGAGGGCATCGACCTGAGATCGTAATGGCACGGCGCGTATTAGGAATACATTGAACTCCCCAAAGTAGTCCTTGCGATCGGCGGTGAACTCGACGTTCTCCGCACGAGCCACGATGCGCAGCGGCGGCCCTTGATACTTGAAGATTTCGTCGGCCAGCATACAGACTACCTCGCGTATGCTCTTCTTCTGCCCCGTGCCAAGCACCATTTCCGGCATCGCTTCCTCCCTCCGGTCTCCACGACCGGCGTTCCGACGCCGCCCCGGTACGTCCGCACTGCGTCGGAGCGCCCGTCTTGGAACAGACGCTTCAGACACTTCTCTGGCCGACCGAAGAACGTGGGCGAACCGCGCCACTCCACCGCGGCGGGCCTCGACGTCCCCGCAGACGCCGGCTCCTTCGCTCACGAACACCACGTTCATGATACACCCGTTCCCGGCCCGGAATAAAGGACAATCCGGGCTCGCGGGTGGGCTCAGTCGCCCGCGCACGGGCAGGTTGCCACGTCCGCGCGCTTCGTGGTACCGTCGCATCGCGGCTGCCTCGCTCCGGCAGGCCGTGTGAGGCATAACGATGAGTGAAACACCCGTGCCACTGCTGGTGGGTTTTGACGGACGCGCCGCCAACACGGCCGACCCGTTGGGGGCCGCGGTCTATGCCCGGGAACTCCTGCGCGAGCTCGTCCGGCCCGACCTAGGCCTCGCGCTACGCGTCTATCTCGACGCCGCACCGCGCGCAGGCTTTCCCCTGCGCACGGACGAAGCGGACGTGCGCATACTACCTCCGGCGCGCTTCTGGACGCAGCGCCGGCTGGGCGCCGAGGTCACGAAGGACCCGCCGGACGTGCTGCTCTGCCCTGTCACACAAGCCCCGTGGCTCTCTCCTTGCCCGATCGCGGTGACCAATCACGGACTGGTCTACTATGAGCAAGACGGCCGGCGCATTGTCGAGCCACGGGATTGTCTACCGCTGATGATGCGGCTTCGCCGCGTCCTGCTGTGCTGGCTGCAAGTCCATCGCGCAAGCCGGATCCTGATGGTCAGCGAGGACTCGAAACAGGTGTTTGTCCAGCACACGGGCATCGCCCCCGAGAGGGTCTGCGTGACCTATCACGGCCACTCGCTCGACTTTCGCCCGCAGACCGACGAGACAGCGCATCGCCGCGTCCGGGAACGCTATGATCTGCCGCCTCGATTCTTTCTGTACACGGGTCGTCTCGGGCCACGGAAGAATGTGGTGCGGCTCGTCGAGGCCTTCGAGGCCTTTCGAGACAGCTATCCGGACTTGCCCCAGGAGCTCGTGCTGGCGGGTGGCCCGGAATGGCACGCGGAACCCATTCTCCGCGCGATTGGCGAGAGTCGTCACACCGGCGCCATCCACGTGATCGGGCACGTGGGCCATGACGATATGCCCACCTTGATGACGCTCGCCGATGCCCTGGTGCTTGTGTCGCTTTGTGAATCCTTCGGGATCCCCGTCATTGAGGCCATGGCCTGCGGGACGCCCGTGCTCACGTCGAACACGACAAGCATGCCGGAGATTGTCGGCGATGCGGCTCTATTGGTCTCGCCCACCGATGTGCCCGCCATAGCCGGCGCCCTCCGGCGGCTGGTTACCGATCAGGGACTCCGCGCTCAGCTCATCGAGAAAGGCTTCGCGAGGGCCGCCGGATTCACCTGGCGCAACACGGCTCTGCAAACCTGCGAGGCCCTGCGCCAGGTCGTCACCGGGACATGAGACGCTGTCCGGAGACGCGTGCCGGGACAAGCATGAGACAGGAGGAGAAAGCGTATGTTGCCGGAGCCCAAGGCGTTCGCGGCGGAATGGATTGACGCATGGAACGCACATGATCTCGACCGGATACTGGCGCATTACGCGGACGATGTGGAAGTGACCACGCCGATGATCCAGGTGGCCCTTGGCGTGACCGACGGAACCCTACGCGGCCGCGTTGCCGTGCGTCGATACTGGGAGGCTGCGCTCCGGAAAGTCCCGGATCTACGGTTCGAATTGGTCGATTACGCGCAGGGCGTCGAGTCGATTGCCGTCTACTACAGGTCCGTCATGAACAAGATGGCCATCGAGGTCATGCATTTCAGCGCCGAAGGCAAAGTGAGCCGAGTCGTCGCCCACTACACCTGAGCCCCGCGCCTTCGTGGCGGCCATCGGTCGCGCCATGGCGATCTCTGGCGGCGCCCATTGAGGCATGAATTCCCAAACACATCGAAATGTGAGCAAGATAAGAGTATTATAGTGATGATCCGGATTCTGGAAAACGTCACCGTCGATATGTGAACGGTTGTTCCATGAATGCTTATGCTGCAATCCTCTTCTTCTCGTGTGTCGCCGCGCTGGTTCTCGGAACGGCCGTAATCGTCCGAGACCGCTCCAACGCGCTCAATCGGGTATTCCTGACGCTGTGCGTGGTGCTGGCAGCCATCCTGTATGTGAGCCTCGGGATGTCCATCGCACGATCAAGGGCGGAGGCGTATCTGTGGTGGCGGGCGAACTTCGTCTGGCCCTTCGTATATCCCCTGTTCCTTCACTTCGTGCTGGTCTACACAGAACAGGAACGGTGGCTGAAGAAAAAGACGACCTACGGAATCCTTTATCTGCCGTCGGCGATTGCGAGCCTGATCGAGTTGTTCACAGGGCGCATCAGTGGCGCGCCCATCGAGACCCCTTGGGGGTGGACCTACAATGCCCCGCATCGGGATCTGCTGACCGTGACCGTCGTCTGTTGGAACTTCATCCTGTCGGCGGTGGCCGTCGCCCGGGCGGTTCAGTTCTGCGTGTCGGCATCGAATCCGCAGAAGCGGCGCCAGAGTCTGTTCATTGCGGCCGGTGTTACACTGCCGGTGTTGGTGGGCATTGGCACGGACTTGCTGCTCCCCTCGTTCGGCATTCGGTTTCCCGAATTGGGGAAGCCGTCCTCGCTGGTCACCAATGCGCTGTTCGCGGTGGCTATCTGGCGCCATCAGGCCTTCGAGTTGACCCCGCGAGACGCGGCGGACGGGATCCTGGCGACGATGCACGACGCGGTGATCCTGGTCAACGCAACAGGAGAGGTGGCCGCGGCCAATTCAGCCGCTGCGCGACTGTTGGGACGCGACCACGTCGAGTTGCGCGGCCTGTCGTTTCGAATGCTCCTGGGGGAAACCGCCGCTGAAGTGGTCCCGTGGAGCATCCAGGAGGCCGTTCTCCGACGGGCCACGGGGGAGGCAGATACCGAGGTGCCGACCCAAACGGGCCGGCGCGTTCCCGTGATGCTGTCCTGGTCGGTGCTACGCGATGCCGCCCAGCGGCCGGCCGGGATGGTGTACCTTCTCCGCAACATCTCCCAGCGGAAGGATGCCGAAGCAGAGCTCGACCGGTATCGTCAACACCTCGACGAACTGGTCGATACGCGCACGGCGCAGTTGCGGGCAACGGACGAGCAGATCCGCAACGTACAGAAGATGGAGGCGCTCGGCCAGCTCGCGGGAGGCGTAGCCCACGACTTCAACAATCTCCTGATGGTGATTCTGGGGAGCGTCGAACTGGCCCGTCATTCCCCAGATGCCGTCGCGATGGAGTCGCGCCTGAACGAGATCGAGAAAGCCAGCCTGCGCGCGGCCGATGTGGTCCGGCAACTCATGACCTTCAGCCGGAGTCCGGAAATCTCGATCAAGCCGGCCGACGCGCGCTCCGTCTTCGACGAGGTCGTGGCCATCGTCACGGAGACCTTTGATCGCCGCATCGAGATCCAGGCCCATCACGGCCGGTTCCTCCATCCGATCCTCGCCGACTCGACCCGGATTCACCAGGTCCTCCTCAACCTCTGCGTCAATGCCCGAGACGCCCTCGATCACGTGGGCACGGCCCTGCCGCCTACGCGGCTCCGGATCGCGCTCGAAGTCCGGAACGCCCATATCTCGCCGGCGCAGTGCCGGAGGAATACCGAGGCGCGTCCCGGCCATTACGTCCGGTTCTCCATCGCCGATACCGGCATCGGCATGGACGAAAAGACCAAGCAACGCGTCTTCGAGCCGTTCTTCTCGACGAAGGATCCCAGCAAGGGAACCGGACTCGGCCTGGCCACCGTCCACGGTATCGTGAAACAGCACGGCGGCTGGATCGAGGTCGAGTCCACCCCCGGCCACGGCAGTGTATTCAGCGTCTTCATCCCCGCCGCCCCTGTAGATGCCGACCTCTCCGACGACGAGCTACCGCCCCCGCGGTCTTCCGGTCATGAAACGATTCTGGTAATCGACGACGAGACACCCATCTTGGACGTGGCTACCGCCATGCTCGAGGGGCTGGGCTACACGGCCCTCACCGCCGAGGACGGATTACAGGGACTCCAGATCTATCGGGAGCGGCAGGCGGAGGTCTCGGCAACCATTCTGGATTTGTCAATGCCGCACCTGTCCGGACGCGAGGTCTTGATGCAGATCCGCAAGCTTGACCGAAAGGCCCCCGTCATCATTGCCAGTGGCTACGCGCTCGACGACCCCGTCGAGGAACTCCGGTCTCTCGGCGCAGCCGCGTTCTTGACCAAGCCCTACACCGTCTTCGAGTTGGCCGGGACCTTGCGAGGCGTCCTGAACACCGCTGCCCCAAACGACGTCTCGGCCTAGGTCGGACAGGATTTGCATCCCTCCACGCCGGGCCGATATAGTCTTGGTATTTCGTGCATAACGGGATTTTCGAGTATTCGGCGCGTTCTCGCCGGCCTCTGGAAAGGATTGCCTTCGACCATGTCTGATGTCGTGTTGTTTGAACGAGAGCCCTCCATGGCGCGGCTGTATGTGCGGGCGTTTGCGCCCCGCCTGCAACACCGAGGCCACAGCCGGCAGTTGCCGCGGCTCGGCGCCGAGCGCCGCAATGTCCTGATTGCTCCCGACAAGCTGAGCGCGTACCGTCGGATTTGCCACCTCGACGACGATGGCGTTCTCCCGCTGATGTATCCCCAGGTGTTGGCATTTGGCCTGCAACTGGCCCTGTTGGCCCATCCGGCGTTTCCGTTGGCGCCCATGGGCATCATCCATCAACGAAATCATGTGCTCGGGCACCGGCCTGTTGGCGTTCAGGAGAGCGTCGATCTGCGGTGCCTAATCGGGGAGACGCGCGTCGTGAAGAGCGGCCTCGAGTTTGACGTCACGACGGTCATGATGGTGGGCGGCGAGGGCGTGTGGGAAGGGGTGAGTGTATACTTGTCGCGCGGCGCGTACGGCGAGGCCGATGCGCCCTCGCCCCTGTCACAGATGGAGGAACTCGGCGCCGTCGACCACGAGTCCAGTTGGCGCGTGGCGCCCGACACGGGCCGCCGCTATGCGCGCATCAGTGGCGACCTCAATCCGATCCATCTCGCGACACCGTTGGCGTGGCTGTTTGGATTCCGGCGTGCGATAGCGCATGGGATGTGGTGTGCGTCACGCTGCCTCACGGAACTTCCGAGTCTGCCCAAAGGCCACGCCCTCCGGTACGACGTGGCGTTCAAGGGCCCGGTGTTCGCCGGGAAGTCGGTGGTTCTCAAGGCGGCCACTTCGAAGGACAGACACCGGTTCGACCTCTTCTGCGCGGGCAACCCGAGGCCCGTTATCAAAGGCGCCTTGCGTTCCGAGCCATCGTCAGCCGCCCTCATGTCATAGAGGCGACACCTCGCCGCCCTCCGGTGAGTCAGACGAGCAACGGTATGATTCGCGGCAGCGTCGTGGAACGAGGCGCGTGAGTCTGTGCGCGTGGGAGGGCGTTATGAACCACTGGCTCCGTATCGCGATCGTCTCGATCGTCTCGGTCTTGAGCGAAGCGCAGGCCACCCAAGTCTCCATCGCGGGGGACGGCATGATCGTGATCAACGGCCAACGGACCTTCGTGCTGGGACTCTACGAGAATCCGGGGGACGACGCGGTGCTCGACCAGGTGGCTGATGCGGGTTTCAACCTTGTCTGCGCCTCTTGCGACTCCGCGTCGCTCGATCGCTTGGCGGCGCGCGGGCTCTATGGCTGGGTGAATCTCGGCGGCCGTATCGACCTCGGAACCGACGGACACAAAGACGACGCGCCCTTGCGGGAAGCCGTGGCTACGTGCGGCGCACATCCGGCGTTGCTGGTCTGGGAGGTACCCGACGAGGTGTTGTGGGGCTGCTGGCTGGCGGCATATCACGCAAACCCCAACTGGCTGGATGCCATTGTGGACTTCAAGCGGCGCGCCGCCGATACGGCGGCCGGCCTGTTGGCCGGTTACGAACGGATGAGGGCGTTGGATCCGGCCCACCCCATCTGGATGAATCATGCACCGTGCAACGCCCACGGAGACCTGGCCGCATTCGGCCGGGCCGCTGACATTGTCGGCTGCGACATCTACCCGGTCATGCACTTCACGGACAGCCCGTGGGATTGGTCCGGGTACTTCCTGGGATTCGTGGGCCAGATGACGAGGGTCATGCAGGCCGCCGCGCCGGAGAAACCCGTCTGGATGGTCTTGCAGGGCTTCGGTTACTGCGATCTGGGCCGAGGACCGCTGATTCTCGAGACCTCGGGCAGCCGCCGGCCCACCGCCGCCGAAGTGCGGTTCATGGTGTTCGACGCTGTGGTGCGGGGCGCGCGCGGTGTGCTGTTCTGGGGAACGCACGCCGTTGAGAAGGACGCCCCGCTCTGGCAGGGCGTCCTGGATGCGGCCCGCGAACTCGATGGACTCAAGGACGTGCTCGCGGCGCCCGATACGGATATCGAGGTGGATGCGCAGGCGCGGGCCCTCGTACTGCCGATGAATGACGGCGTCCACGCCTTGGGAAAGGCTGTGAACGGACAGGTCTGGTGGCTGGTCGTGAACGAGTATCCGTTCAAGCTGGACTATGTCCTGCGCGGGCTCCATGCGCTCAACGGTGTGAAGTACCGTGATGAACGGGCCGGGGTCGAGGCCACGGTGAGGTGGAACGCCCTCAGTCTTGAGCTACCGGCCTACGGTATCCACGTGCTGCGGCCCGTCCAGTGATACCCGCAACCGTCGACGTTCACTTGAGAACCTTGATGCGCAGGTTCTTGAACTGGATCTTCATCGGCGGACCGGGATGCATCTGGACGGCGATGATGCCCTTCCGGCAAGCGAGTTTTGCGTCTTGATCGTCGACCTCGCACATGAGCGTTCCATTGATGCGCAGGGCGACGTGGGGGCCTTCAGCGACGACCTCGTAGTCGTTCCAATCGTCCGCCTTGATGGCTTTCTGTAGTTCCTCGCTCGCGGCAAACTCCTCTTCCTGGCGCTGGCCGTCTTTGGCAATTACGGCGCGTTTGCCGCGCATGACAACGCCGCCCCGGTCATGCTGGAACAGGCAGCCGCTCCATTGTGGGCCGGCCTCCATATCGGCTTGGTAACCCCAGGTATCGTAGTCCGGCCGCCGTTGGCTGCGGATCTGGACGCCGGAGTTGCCGCCGACGAGTTTGTATTGGAACCGTAGGATGAAATCGGCCGGCTCGCCGCCTTGCCAATAGAGATAGTGGCATTTCAAACACGGGTTCTCGGCTGTGCTCTGCGAGGTGATAGCGCCGTCCTCGACCCACCAGCCGCCGGGCTTGCCCTCCCAGCCGGTGAGGTCCTCGCCGTTGAACATCGAGACGAAGCCTGCTTCGTCGGCTGCACGCACGACGGGAACAAGGGTCACCAACGCCAATGCCGTCACGAGAATACGTCTTCCGGTCACAATAGATTCCTCCGTTCACGCAGGCAGTTCGTAACCGGCGCGCCGGGGCCGCGCCAGCATGGCGTTACCCTCGTCGCAGTTGGTGAACCGCTCGGCATCGGGATCCCATTTCAGCGATTCGCCGACGCGGCCGAGGTCGCGGGCGATGTTGACGAGGTAGCAGATCGTGGAACTCCGCTGGCCGTACTCGATGTCGGCCGTGCAGGTCCCTCGACTCTTGATGCACTCGATCCAGTTCTCGACGTGCGCCTGGGTTTCCTCGACTTCGAGGTGGCCCGGCATATCGGGCGATTGGATGAGTTCCTTCGGGTTGGCCGAGATACGGTCGCGGTTGATCTCGATGATCCCCTTCTCGCCTTCGAACACGCAACCCAGGCCCGGACTGCAGTCCGCGTCCATATCGAGATGGAGTTCGGTGCCGTTGGCGTACTTCATACTCACTTTTGCCCTCGGGCCGATCGTGTTGCGCACCATGTGGTAATACGGAGCGCCGGTCTCGTCTTCACTGGGCTGGCGGTCCGTGAAATTACCGGCACGGATGACGCTGACGGGCTCCTCGAGCACAACCTCGACAGGACCGGTCGTGTCGGTGCCGAGTCCGCGCTGGATCTGGTCGTAACTGTGGGTACCCCAGCCCGTGACGCCAAAGGAGATGCCGCCACCGTCGTAATCCCACCAGCGCGCCCAGCCGTAGTGCAGTTCCTGTCGATACGGCCGCAGCTCCGTCTGGTTCGTCCAGATGTCCCACCAGTTTTCGCTGCCGCCGTCCGGCATTTCCTCGGCGTCCTGCGGCACCCAGCGATCCGGGCTGATGAAGTTCGGTGCCCGCACGACCTTCACGGGGCCGATGGCGCCGTTCTTGACGAGGTCGCTGGCCCAGGTGTTCAGTGCGATGGTGCGCTGCTGCGTCCCGACTTGGGTCACACGTTTGAACTTGCGGGCGGCGTTGACCATGGCGCGGCCCTCGGCGATGGTCAGACACATCGGCTTCTCGATATAGACGTCGACGCCGGAAGCCATGGCCCAACACGTCACCCAGGCCCGGGCGTGCGTCGTCGTCTCGACCATGACGGCATCGAGCTTCTCCTTTTCGATCATCTCGCGAAAATCCGTATATCCGTTCCAGCCCTTATCTTTGCCGGTATCGGCGAGGAACGCGTCGACGCGCGGCTTGAAACAGTCGCACACGGCGACGACGCGCAGGCTCGGGATATTCAGGGAATTGCCCGCAATGTGGCGGCACCGGCCACCGAGGCCAATCAGGCCGACCTTCACCTGCTCATTCGCGCCCGATCCATCGAGACCCAATGCCCGCGCCGAGATGATCAACGGCGCCGAGGCAACAGCGGCTTTGAGGAAGTCTCTGCGGTTCATCATACGTTTGCTCCTCATCGAGGATTGCCCTCGCTGCATTCTCGCGGAAGTGCCCTCAGACAGGATCGAGTATACGTGGAAATGGATCAGGAATCGAACTGCCTGTCCGCCATGCTCGACTCTTGGAACACGCCGCAGGTTTCCTCATTCATCCCCGCCGCTGAGGTAGAGAATCTGCGCCTCGCCGAGCGGAACCGAGACCGAGAGTTCCACGGCATTTCCTTCGCCCTGAGTGAACGCAACGGGCTGGCCGGTGTCGAGGTTCTCGATACCCCCAATATCGAAGCCTAGGTCGGCGAGACGGATGGTAGTTTCTGGCGTCTGGGCCTCGTGGTTGATGATGAAAAGGAAGCCTTCGCGGCCATTGCTGCGGATGGCCGCTTCGACGTCCGGATTGGTCGAGTGCACATGCGACCGTATGCCCGTCTCGCGGATCATCGCCGTGAGGAGGCCCCTCAACTGCGCGCGTGCTGCCGCGTTGTCGTCTTCCCATGTCTGGAAATAGGTGTCCTGAAGGCAGAAGCCGAGGACGAAGACGTGGCCTTGGTCGACACGGCGCCGGAGTATGGCGGGCTGGCCTGAGGTCGTGGACGCAAGCACCTCGGCGGCGGTTGCCGTGCATGGGCGCGGACTGACGAGCGTCAGGTTGAGCGGCTGACCCAACGCGGTGGCGTCGATGGTGTCTGTAGGGAAGACGCGCTCGTCCGGGAAGTCGGCGGGCCGGTTCGCCCAGATGGGATCCTGCGTCTTGTACGGCACCCAGTGGCCCGTACGCCGGATCCGGCCGCCGGCCATGTCCTTGACGCCGAAGAGGTCCTCGAGTATGGGAGTGGGCTCCTTGTACGCGCCGAGGCTCGGTACACAGTCGGCGATCACGACGCCGCCATGGCGCACGAAGCTTGCGATGTGGTTCGCCACGGCCTCGGGCATCAATTCGACGTCGAAGAGCACCAAGACCTCGTAGCCGGCCAGCGTGTCATCCTTGACTTGGTCTTCATGGAGCACGTCCAGTTCACCGAAGGCCCGCAGGAATAGCTCAAAGGACAGGCCAACGTTGAAGTACTCGTGCTGGAGCTGGAGGTACTGCGTGCGCGGGAAGAGCATGCACGCCTTGGCCCGAAGCCTGGGCGCGTCGAGTAGGCGGGCGCCGGCCTTCTGAAGTAGGCGCAGCCCTTGGCCGAAGGACGCGTAATGGCCCGCGTCGACGGGGATCTTGTAGCCGGTGAGGAGGTAGTTAGCGCCCTGCGCGACAGCGGTCAGGCTCATCTCGCGTTCCGACCAGTGCATGGCCTCGAGTTCGGGACAGAAGTACGGGGCGAACCACGCTGGATTGTAGGTGCCCACCCAGAATCCCAAGTCCTTCTTGGCCGCGCGCGCGAGGTTGCGCATTTGGGCAAACGAGTAGTGGGTTTGGCTGATGCGCGGCTTCGGAAGCTGTGAAGGCCGGCCGAACCGGAAATCGAACATCATGTAGGGGTAGATGTCGAATACGAAGAGATCCGCGAAGTCGCCGCCCCAGTGAAACACATCGTCGATGGCGATCTCGGAGTGTGAGCTGTATCCGGCGCCGAAGGTGTTGTGGCTATCGTGGGTAAGGGTGACTTTGAAGGTGGGGTTGATCGCCTTGACGATGGCGTAGACTTGCCGCCAACCATCCGGGAAATAGCTCGATCGGAAGTTGATGACATCGAGCCATTTCCGGGGATCCTCGCGGATTGACTCGAGATCCGGCGGCAGGTCGTAGCCGTAGCGTTGGGCGAACTCGGCCTTGACCTCGGCGTTGTAGCCGAAGGATTTCGGGCCCCAATGGAACGGCTCGTCCTGGTAGGTGAACACATTGTAGAGGCGCGGGATACTCGCAAGCGGCGCCAGGTGCTCGACGGCGTTGGCGCGGACGGCCTCGGCGTATGCCGGCGAGTAGACGCAGGTTTGGGGGGGATCTGTGCGGCCGAACAGCTCGAGGGCGCCGGCGTGGTAGCTGATGATCATGCCTTTCGACTGCGCGTACTCGAGGATGACGGTTTCCTCTTCGGCGGGCCGGTGCGTGGGGGCCTCGATACCGGTGAAGCCGTGTTCGCGGATGTTGTCGATCGTGTCGCGGAGCACGTCCTCGCTGAGCGGCCCGTCTTCGCCCCTCCAACCCTTGCCCGAAGGCACCGGCGAGAACTGCGTGACCGCCGGAAAGAACTCGATGTCGCCCACTTGTGAGGCGGCGCCGCGGCCCACGATGACGAGGAGGGCCAACAGACCCACCATGCGGAACAGACTCATGTTCACTCTCCCCATTTCCCGAAGCGAGCGATCTCGCTCGGCGGGTGCATCATTGTTGCCGTGTGTAAATGAAAAGCGCGGAAGACGGGCGTTCGAGCAAGGACACACCGAGGCCGCTGTCGGTGAGGTCGGTGCCCGTCACACGCTGGACTCCATGGGTGTCAAGATTTTCGACACGGTACGTGGCGTTCGATTCGAGGCCGCGAAGCGGGATCCGGCCCGTTTCGCAGATGCTCGCAGGCCTTCGGAATACTTGGACGATGCCAGCGCCGAGGTCGTCGCGGTGGAACTGCCATGCCATCCACGCGTCCTCAGCCTGCGAGTAGTCCGTGAGCGGATAGTAGTCGCCTAGGAAGTACTTCCTCACGTCGTTGTACTGCTGCAAGGCCGCCTTGGCTTGCGGGAAGGGAAACGCGTCGGGATGGGCGCGTGCCTGCGAGGCCTCGCCCGGTTCGAACAGGCCAAAGACGAGCGAGCCGGCCCATGCCGAGCGCATGGCATAGTCGTTGTCCTTGGCGGGATTGACCGCGCCGGTAGCGTTCAGCGGCACCCAGAAGGAGACTCCGTAGGTGTGGCACTGCTTCGGCGTTGGGCCGGCGGGGAAATCGGTGCGCCAGAACGGCGTCGCTCGCGAGAGCGACTCGAGGTCGATTCGACGTCCGCCGCTGGCGCAGTTGTCGATGATGAGTCCGGGATGGCGTTCGAGCAGGGCGTCCCAAAAGGCGTACAGTCCTTCAATCCAGCGAATCTCGGTGATGCCTTGGCGGTCGGGCGGATCGGCCGCGCGCCAGAACTCGAGCGGAGCAATATTGGCGTCATGGCGGAAGCAGTCCAGGCCGAACTCGTCGATGCGTTCGGAAATGTAGTCGGTCAGGAAGGCGCGGGCCTCGGGAATGGCGAGATTGAAGAGGCGATCATTCTCGCGGATTTGGTTCCGGTCACTCTCCCAAACCACCCAATCCGGTTCGGCCTGGGACCGTCCCCAGTTATAGCGACGCCGATCCTTGGGCACATCGAGCAACCAGTCGCGGTGCGCGTCGTACCACGGCGTGCCCTCACACACGCGCTCAGGCTCGAACCAGAGCAAGAGCTTCCGCCCGGAGGCGTGCAGCACGTCAGCCAGTGGCTTGAATCCTTGTGGATAGATATCGGACTTGGGCGTCCAATCGCCGACGGTCTGGTGCCACTTGCCCTGGCCGAACCATTCGGCGTCAATCCAGTAGTAGTCGAAGGGCACTTGATGTTCGAGCATGGCCGCGGTGTTCTCGATGTGATCGGCCGCGCTGGTCCCGCCCCAGTTGCCGTTCAGGAGACAAGGTTCGAGGTCTTGGCCGGCGATCTTCGGGCGATGATGCGCCAGGATGAACGCGCGGAACAGATTCTGCCCCCGAATCCAGCCGCCGCCTTCGTAGGAAAGCCAGACGATTCGAGGGGTGCGGATTTCCTCGCCCGGATGCAACGTGAGATGGGTTTGGGCCATGCCGCACCGGATACGGACGCCCTGTTCGTCGCGATGGACGTCTGCGGCCCATTCGCCTGACCAGCCGATGGCGATGACCCGTCCTCCCTGTGACGGAAATTCGAGATTGAAGAAGGGAAGGAAATCGCTCGAGGATCGGCCACCGTGGGGCTCGAGATGGGTGCGGCCACCCCGATTCAAGACCCGAGCTACAGGCCGGTAGTCCTCGATAGAGCACGTAGCCCCTTTGGCGTAGTGAAGGACCGGGTCGCCGGACGCCATCGGCACGGTCACGTCAAGCGCCTGGATATCCTCGATGATCGGCGTATCGGCGGAGCCGGTGTTCTTGAGATACAACACCCATTCGACGGCCGGCGCGTCGGCATACGCGATCCCTTCAAGCCTCACCTCGAGTCCGCTGCTTGCGCACGTCCGGACGCTCCGATAGCGCAGACCTGCGTCATCGCTGGCTTGCTCGCGGGTCTCCGGCCATTGCGCCATTCGTTCGGAAGCGGGAAGACCGCCATAGACAAAGGAGAATCCCGCCCCGTCGAGGGCCTGTGTCAACTGGGCGCGCGCAGCCATTCCGTCCTCGGGATTCACGCTCACCGCGTACGATCGCCGAGTCACGAGCGATACCACGACGACCAGCGCCAACACACCCGTTGCCTTCATCGCGCTCTCCCGCTACCCGTTGCGCATCTACACCCCATCCGGAACGCAGTCCGGTCGGGAATCACGGTACGTCAACGCGCCCACGCGGTTCAATCGAGAGCGAGGCCGGGACCGGTCGGAGGGCCTCGAATCCAGACGGCCGCAGAGGCGGGAGATGAGCGCTCGCCCTGCGGCCGGTCTGGTGAGGATAGTGGCTAGCTCTTGCCGAATGCACCGGTCAAGATGAACATCATGACCGTCATCCAAAGTTGCAGAAACAGCGCGCCCGCCACATCGTCGTCCTTCTCGAAGGCCTGCGCCTTCGCCAACGAGATCGTCCTTACGTGTGCCATAACCGAACCCTCCGTTGTTCGCCTACCTAATAGACGCCGCAACGACGCTCGTATTCACGGAGGGGTCAGAACGTAACGACACGATCCTCGTTGGCGGAGACTCGGATGGCGTCGAGAGTCCGCGTGAGTTCGAGGGCGTGGGCGGGCGTTACGGGATACTCGGATTCACCGGTGAGCGCCTTGGCGATCTCGGCGTAGATGGCCACTTCGTCACCGTACAAGTCGCCCTCGAGCGTCTCCTCGACGGTGGTGTCTCTGCCGGAGGCCATGGCGCTATAATCGGTGGGATCGTTCGGCTGTTTCGGCGTGCCTCGGTGCAAGGCCAGGTGCCGTTCCCGTACCACGATCGTGCCACGGTCGCCCTGGATGAACCAGCTCGGCGGATCGACGGAAGACACGGTGAACTCGGCCTGCACGAGTGCGCCGCTATCGAGTGTCATCAGCGCGAAGAACACGTCCTCGACGTCGCCGGGATTGATCACTTGCTTCATCCGCGCGTAGACGCTCTTGACGTGACCCCCAAGCAACTGCACGGGCGGGTCGACAATGTGCGGCCCCCAGTTGAGCAGGTAGCCGCCGCCGCACTTGCGTTCGGTCTGCCAATCGCAACGCGTCGCGAAAGTGCTCACGCTCCGTCGGACGAGGAACGGCTTGCCGATGGCGCCCTCGGCGATGAGTTGGCGCAGCCGGCGGAGGTCGCAGCCCCAGCGCGCCGGTAGCCACGGCAAGAGGCGATTGCCGGTGCGGTCGGCGGTATCGATCATGCGCTGTGCCTCGGCCTCGTCGAGGGCCCACGGTTTGGTTACGAGGACGTTGACGCCGGCCTCGAGGCAGTCGCAGGTCATCGCGCAATGCTGGTGGCTGCGCGTGATCACACAGACGAGGTCGAGTTGCACTTTGTCCAGCATTGCGTGGTAGTCGTCATACGTGGCGCAGCCGAATCGCTCGGCGGCCTGGTCGCGCCGCGCACGATCGATGTCGCATACGGCGACCACTTCGAAGGGAGCGTTGTTTTCCAGGGCGCGCGCGTGCATCGAGCTTCCGCTTCGTCCGTAACCTAGAATCGCTGCGCGAATGGGCATCACGTTCTTCCTCTCCTTCCAGATTCAATCGCCGAAGAGCTTGTCGAAAGCGTCCTTACCGCGTTCTTCGCGCGGCGCGGCATCGCCGAAGAGCCGATCCACCGCGTCGCGGCCCTTGGCCTTACGCCGTGCCTCATCGCTATCGTTACCAAACTCGACGAAAGTGAACTCCTCGCAGAAGTTGCACTTGATGCGGTCGCCGACCCAATCCGTGGTCGGAATCCGGCACTGGTTGTGTGCGGACGGATCGTGGAACGTGCAGTTGATGCAGCAATGAAGGTAGGCGCCGCAGCCTTCGCAGATCTCCTTAAAAGCCGGCTGTCGTTTCTCGCCTATCCACTCCTTCTTGCACGCGTGGCATCGGTTCATGGCCGCTCGACCTCCTTCGTGTAGAGTACGAGTGCCGGCGGCGGCCAGTCAACAGCGTGCGCAGCAAGGTTGGACTCGTCCGCGCGTTGGGGGTAGAATGCCTGTCAAACGACGGAGTGAATACTCATGGTCAATCCAGAACTGCTCGATCTGTTGGTGTGTCCGGAGAACAAGACGCCGGTGAAACTGGCCGATGAAGCGTTGGTGGCCAAGGTCAACGCGGCCATTCAGGCCGGAACGGCCAAGAATCGCGGTGGCGAGGCGGTGACGGCGACCATCGACGGCGGCTTGGTCCGCGAGGACGGACAGTACTTGTACGCGATCCGCGAGGACATTCCGATTATGCTCATCGACGAGGCATTGCCGCTCGATCAGTTCGACTGATCTCCCCTCACGCGCAAGCAGCGTACCGCCAACCACGCCGTCGCGTACACGAGCCGGCCCCAGACGTTTCGCCCCACCGCGACGGCGATAGCCGCCATCACCGATGATCGGATCGGCACCAGCCGGCCATCCATGGTGCCGTGTATGCAGGTCGGCGCGCCGCTCAGAGCGGCGAGGAGGGCCAGTTGGTCGCTGTCGAACATGACGGCGAAGACATCGTAACGCGCGCGGCGGATATGGCCCAAGAGTCTCAGGCAGGCGCGCGGTTGTCTCGGCGAGAGATGGGCAGTCTCGGTTCTCTCGATGGTGTCGACGAGGGGAGTCCATTCCTGTGATGCCGGATAGCGGGGAGGCACGATCGCGGTGATACATGCGTCCGGATATGCTTCACGCAACCGCCCGATCACCCGGATGAAGTGGGGGCCGTGACTGTAGTAGGCGCAGACGCGTTTCCGTTCGCTCATGACAGCAGTCTCTCCAAGAAGGGCGGCCAGTGCCCCTCGATAACGCGGTTCCAGTCGTACTTGGTTTCGACGATGCGCCGGCCGGCCGCGCCCAAGGCGCGTCGACGCCCGGAATCGTCAAGTAACTCCGCCAGATAACGGGCCAATTCCTCGGCATTCTCGCGCTCGAACAGAAACCCGGTTTCGCCGTGGCGAACAATGGTTTGCAGGCCGCCGACGCGGCTGGCGCACACCGGCCGGCCGGCCGCCATTGCCTCGACAGCGGCGAGGCCGAAGGGCTCCTCCCAGATCGATGGCACGACGCAGATGTCCGACTGCTCAATCAACTCGACCACGCCTGCCGGATCGCGCCAACCGACGGTCTTGAACCAGTCGTTGCTGAGCTGATAGTCGCCATGAGTGGCCCAGATCTCAAAGTCGTGGCGTCCCTCGGCCAGGATGGCACCGGCCCGGCGGAGCACATCGAGTCCCTTGAGCGGATCCTCGAGGCGGCCGGCGGCGAGAATGATGGCGCGCGGCTTGGCCGGCGGCTCCGCATAGGCGAACCGTGCAAGGTCCACGCCGCCCGGAAAGATGTGGACGGCATCGGTTATGCCTTCCAGATGCGACGCCATGAGTGGATTGGACACGATGACGGCGCTGAAGTGTCTCACCGACTCGAGGAGCCTCGCATGGTAGCTTGGCAGAAAGGCCCGGCCGGCCACGTACTCCTGCGTCCATGCCACCATACGCCAGTGAATCAGCCGCTCGCGGAATTGGGGCAAGGCGCAACGGCGGCATGCGTCGGGTGTCTTGAGATAGTTGTTGGTGCACGGCGCGCCGTCACGGAAGAGGAGGGCGTCGCGCGGACACACGAGTTCGTAGGCGTAGTACCGGCCGACGGTGGGATAGTGCCGGAGCGCCTCGGCGATGAAGGGTTTCAGAAAGTAGCCGTGGTAGAGGAACACGGCGTCGGGCCGCCACGCGTCTATGGCCTCCCGGAAACGCGGGGCCGTCGTTCTCGGCGTGAAGGTACGCCACGTGAAAGGGATGGGCTCGGCCGAGAAAGGCAACCCGGCCGGATCGGCGCAGCCGCGCTCATAGGAGGCCTCGTACCCTGGATAGAACAGGCGCACCTCATGTCCGAGCCTCGCGAGTCCTGCAAGCGTCTCATACAGATCGACGTCCGCGCCACCATGGGGCGGCCACGAGAACATGAGGTCCACAAAAGCCAGTCGGTATTTGCGCGGGCCGGTCGTCATCGCATCACCTCATCGAGCAGCGGCGGCCATTGGCGCTCGATAACGCGTGGCCAGTCGTATTCGGCCTCGACAACCGCTCGCCCGCGTCGGCCCATACGTTGCCGGAGGTCGGCATCGTCAAGCAGCCGCGACAGGCGCTCGGCCAGCGCGGCGGCATCGCCTCGATCGAACAGGAAGCCCGTCTCGCCGTCTCGGATGATCCGCTGTAGTCCGCCGACACGGCTGGCGCATACCGGGCGGCCGACCGCCATCGCCTCCACGGCCGTCAGGCCGAAGGGCTCCTCCCAGATGGAGGGAACAACACAGATATCAGCCTCGGCGTAGGCGGCACGCATGGCCTCGTGATCGAGCCACCCGGTCGACGTCAGCCAAGGGGCGTCGTCTTCGGCGGGCGGCCGTGTCACGCGGATCTCGAAGTCCCGCCGTTGCCCAGAGAGCCGTTCGCCCGCGGCCCGCAGCACATCCAGACCCTTCATCGGATCCACGGCGCGGCCCGGCATGAGAATCACCTTCCGGTCGGCCGCGTTCCTTACCGACCGCGGTTGGTATACAAATGCCGCTGCATCGACGCCGCCCGTCCAGACGTACACCCGATGGGCGACACCGTCGAGCTGGGTTCGCATGAGTTCGTTGGAGACAATCACGGCGTTCAGACGCTTCAGCGCCTCCGTCAACAGGCGATGGTAGCCCGGCATGAACGCGCGCGCGGCCACGAATTCCTGCGGCCAGGCCAGCATGCGCCACGAACGGATGTGCGGCGCCAAGGCATTGAGGGCGCACCGCCGGCAGACGTCGGGCGTGCGAAGGTAGTTGTTGGGACACGGCGCGCCCTCGTTGAACAGCAACATGTCCCGCGGGCACGCCACTTCGTACGCATAATAGCGGCCGATGAGAGGATAGTGCGCCAAGGCCTCGATCACAAAGGGCTTCAGGAAAAACCCATCGCAGAGGCACACTACATCGGGCCGCCAGGCGTCGATAGCCTCGCGAAACCGTCGAGGTACGTTCCGTCGGTTGAAGGGACGGGTGTCGAACTCGATGCGCGTGGCGGGAAACGGCATTCCCCCGGCATCGAAGGCGCCCCGTTCCCACGAAGTCCCGCCGCCCGCCGCGAAGAGATGCACCTCGTAGCCGAGCTGATCGAGACCCTTCAGGGTATGATAGAGATCAACATCGGCGCCGCCATGGGGCGGCCATGAGAACATGAGATCTACGAACGCCAAACGCATGTCGAAACCTCTATCGCCTACGCGCGGCGCACGGCGTCAGAAGTGCTTCTGGGTGCCGTACCACTGGCTGCCGCCGTGGTCGAGATGCAGCGCCGGCAAGCCGGTGAGGCGCGTTTCCTTGCCGAACGCGCGCCGCATGGCCAAGCCGAATTGCATGTCCGAACCTTCGAAGTGATCGAGTTCAAGGTAGCGGACCTTGTCGAAACACGCGGCGCGGACGCATTGGCAGAAGCCGATGGGCACGCCATGGGATTCGCGCAGGCGCAGTTCGCCCGGCCCCTTCAGTAGTGCGTCCCAGTCGCGCCACGGCTCGAGTTCGCCCATGAGGATCCGCGCCGTCACGTCGGCCGGGAGCAGCTTGCGGCCATCGGGCGCGATGAAGTCGCGCCCAGCCTCAACCGCGTCGACGGCGGCGAAGAATCGCGGCGGCAGGAGCGTGTCGGCATCGAGCAGCACGACCCATTCGCCGGACACCATGCGTAGCGACTCGTTGATGATGAATCCCTTCGAGCGGATGTACTGCTCGGTGAACGGCGAACGGAGGATGTTGAGTTCCGGATACGTGGCGCGTGCGCTGTCGATGAGGTCGTCCGTGGCGTCGACGCCGGGCACGTAGCACACGATGACCTCGACGAAGCCCAGGTCGAAGTCCTGCTGATGGGCCAAGCACCGAAGCACGGCCTGCAAGCGCCGCGCGTACTTCGTGTTCACGATAAGCACGGAGTACTTCGGCCTACCGGCGCGTGGCGGAAGCACGTAATCGCCGCGCCAGATATCCACGAACTGGCTGTATATGGTCTTGTCGATGTTCCACACCGACAACCGGAGCTCAAGCCGATCCGGTAGACGCAACGGCGCCTGATGCTCACCCTCGAGTTCGGTGGGGCGAACCGCCACGCCGTCGCGAAGCAGGACATAGTGGCCGTCGGAAGCTACATGAAGCGTGATCCGATGCCGCGTCTCCTCCATGGGACACAGGATCTTGCCGTGCCGGCCGAAGCTGAACCCGATATACTCGGCCACGCCACCACCGAAGGTGACCGAGACCGTGCATGGCGGCTCGATCGTGGTGAGGGGCCAACTGACTTTCTCCGAATTGGTCACCGAATGCCACTCGACCGCGCCCTCGAGCTGGGCATAGTGGCCGTCGTCGGTGCCGTACTCGAAGGGGCCGATCCGTGCATCCCACGGCCGATTCGTGATGATATCGTTGGCCTGTCTGGCCAAGGCGGCATAGCCTTCGTGCACGGCCACGCGTTCGGCGTCAACAGCATCGTAGTATTTCGGCTGCTGAGGACGTACGTGCCGGGCCGGCGCGTCATCGGCTTCGATGGCCAGGCCGGGCAGCAGCCGCCGCACGGCCTCGACATCGTATGCGCCGCGTTCGGCCGGGTCGTAATCGAACAAGGGATCGGCCACGGGCCTGGGCGCGTCGTGAAACGGCCAGCCATGGCGTGTGAGCTTGTGCCAGGCCATGACGCGCGCGTAGAGCCACGGACGGTTCATCAGCCACGGCAGTATCTTCGTGTCGATGGCATTCTTGAGCAGTGTATGGCGCGATTGGATCATCGCAAGGGCGATCCGCGCGCGGATCGGCCCGCGATGGTGAAGTGCCGCGGCTAGTTCGAACGGCCGGCGGAGGTACTGCTGGTGGTCTTCGAAAAACTGCGCCCGATTGAGCGCATGCACGCGGTTGGCCTCGTCGATGAGCGCCGGCGGCCAGCCGATCAGATTGACCTCGGTTTCGCGGGCAGCGGCAGCCGTGGCCAACGCGTTCATCCAGGCCACGCTGGCCTCCGCCTCGGCGCGGTCGCGGCACGACGCCTTGTTCAGGAACGGATCGAGTACCGCCAGGTTCATCGCGACGCCGCCGGCCTCGGCAAATCGCTCGGCCAACGCGGCGGGGTCGCGCGGTGCGGCGTAGGGTGCCTGGAGCTGCATGCGCAACGGCAGTGCGGCCGCCTTGCAGGCTTCCATCCAGGAGTCGAGATGCGGTGCGTCTGCACTCGAAGGGCAAAGAAATGCGTCGAACAGACCGGCCTCTCGCAAGGCGTTGAGATCGCCCGGAGCGGCGGTGCAATCGCTGCGCAGGGATAGTCGCACCTGGAGTTCGTTGGCGAGGGCGAGCCACTCAGGCCATGCCGAGGCCACAGGGCCGGGATTCAGGATGTCGATCTTGCGCGCGTGGAAAATCGAGGCATTGATCCGAATCCAGCGGCGCACATCGACCAGCGACAACGGCGCGCCATCCACCGTCCGCAAGACAACAAGTCCTCGGACTGGCGGCACGCGCTGCTCTATCGTCCTCAACGCCACGAAGGGCTGCTCTCCCTAGCCATCGCGCATGGCCCTCTAGCCGAGCGTCCACGGCGTGCGGTACTCGTAATGAAGCAGTTCGTTGGCCTTTTCGTTATTCGTAACGCGCTCGGCGACGGGATCCCAGTCGATCCGCGAGCGCGTGGCCAAGGCGATGTTGGCCAGGAGCGAGAACGAGGTCGAGCGGTGTCCGATCTCGACGTCGGCTTTCGGCAATTCGCGGGACTTGATGCATTCGAGGAAGTTGCCGATGTGGTCGACGGTAAGATCGTGGTTGCCGGTCGTGTCAGTGACCTTCATGGGCTCCATGCGCGGATCGGCCTTCTGGAACTGCCCATCGCGCTCAGGAATGAACTCGAAGAACCGCTCACTGGCATAGCAGATGCCCTTGGTGCCGCGCAGGTCGATCTCGCCCGGCATCATGGCATAGCCCGAGGCCTCGTACTGGCCGAAGATGAGCAGTCGGCCCGACGCAAACTCGAAAATGACCTCCATCGTATCCGGAATCGTCCGGTCGTCGTCGACGGCGAACCGGCCCCCATGGGCCGATACCGAGACGGGCGCCTCCTCGTCGACCATCCACCGAAACATGTCCATGTAATGCACGCCCCAGTTGCCGACTTGCGACGAGTAGTTCTGCCACCACCGGAACTTGTACGGCGCGATGTTGGCCCGGAAAGGCTGCTCGGCACGCGGGCCGAGCCACATATCCCAGTCGAGCCCCTCGGGCGGCGGGCTATCCTCGAGCTTGCCGATGCCTTCCGGCCACATATTGCTCAGGCGATAGCAGTGGCCGACGCTCACCTTGCCAATGGCATCTTCCCGGACGAGCTGGTGAAGCTTCTCGAGCAACTCGGACGAGCGCCGGTGGGTACCCACTTGCACGATGCGCTTCGTGCGCCGCGCCGCCTCGACCATCTTTCGGCCCTCGACGATGGTCATCGACAGCGGCTTCTCGCAGTACACGTCCTTACCGGCTTCGCAGGCCATGATGCTCTGTATCGCGTGCCAGTGGTCCGGCGTGGCGATGAAGATGGCATCGATATCCTTGTTCTCGAGCATCTGGCGGAAGTCGTCGTACTGCTGAACGCCGCCCAGCTCTTGCGCGCGCTGTTCCATGATCGGTTTGTAGACGTCGCACACGGCCCCGATCTCGAGGTTCTCATGCGGCTGAGAAGCCTTGATCAGTTGTCCGCCTCGATTGGCAACGCCGATGTATCCGGCGCGGATCCGCTCGTTGGCGCCCCGTGCGCGCGGCGAGGCGAGACTGGTCGCTACGCCGGCCGCCACGGCGGCGCTTCCCTTCACGAAGTCCCTACGGCTCACGGTCGATTCCATGGCACAGCTCCTTCCGCGCATGCGGTTTCCCTATGTTCCATTCCAAAGCCCATGATAAGCGTTTGCCGCCACAGCGGGCAATCCGGGGCGGGCGCGTGCCGCCGTTCACTTGGCCTCTCGAATGGCCTTGGCGGCGATGCGATCGATCAGGCCTGGCGCGATCACCTGGAGCACGCGCGCGATCTTGCCGCGGCGCGACGTGATGAGAAGGCGTTTGCGCCGCTCGATGGCCTCGACGATCAGCGCCGCGCACTGGTCGGCCGTCATGATCTTGTCCTCCTGCATAGGACTTTGGCCGAGGGGCGCTCCATCCGGGCCAAGGGCCCGGCGATGCACCTCGGACAGGACGTAGTCCGGCGCGATCATCGTCACGCTGACACCGGAGTCGCGCAATTCGATGCGGAGCGAGTCGAAGAAACCGAACAGGGCGTGTTTACTGGCCGCGTAGCCGGTTCGTGTCGGTACGCCGGCGAGTCCGGCCACGCTCGATATGGCGGCGATGCGTCCGCGCCGCGCCTTGAGATGGGGGAGGGCGTAATAGGTGCAGTACACGCTGCCGAGGTAGTTGACGCGCATCAGGCGCTCGAAGATCGAGGTGTCCTGGATATCCTCGAGCAGGGCCCACATGGTGCCGCCGGCGTTGTTCACCAGCACGTCGATCCCGCCCCACTCAGCCACGGCACGCTCGACGAGATGCTTGCAGGCTTGCTCGTCCGTGACATCCGTCGGCACGACGAGCGCCTGCGCGCCAAGGCGCTCGACTTCCTGCTTCAGTTCGTCGAGGCGTGCCTCGTTTCGTGCCGCCACGACAAGCTTCGGGCGCTGCGACGCCAGCGCGAGGCACAAGGCTCGCCCGATTCCTTCCGACGCGCCCGTGACGATGATCACCCGATCCGATAGCATGGCCAGCACCTTTCGTGTTCAGGCTATGGACAATACATGGACACTATGAACACGTCCATCGCCCGGTCTTTCGTGCCTCGATCCTGTCCATCGAGTCCATACGGTCCATTCCGTCGCCGTGGCGCTGTCCTCACAATCCCGTCAAGCGAAGGACGCGTACGCCCAGCGGTTCGAGTTCGACATGGAATCGCCTAGGCGATAGGCCCTCCACCGGCGCATCGGTGGCCACATCCGTCGCGGCCTGCGCTGGACTGGGCAGCGAGAACCGCGCGGTACGGGCCTCATCAGCGCCGTTCACGACGAAGAGGTAGACGGCATCGCCGTGTCGTTTCGCCATCCAGCTCAGTCCGTCGGCCTCATCGGCCGAGATAGCCGGGGCCTTCTCGACGGAAAGCAGCACCGGAATCAGGTCGGCGACTTCGCCCGCGATCTCCTTGAGCAACGGCCATGTCTCGTCGAAAGCCCGCGCTTCATCGCGCCGGATATCGAACCAACTGTAGCAAACGATGCCATTCGCGCCCTCGGCGATACACTGCCAGATCATCGACCGCATCTCGTCGAAGGTTGGCGGGCGACACGCGGCCTTCTCTTTCTCGTCTTTTCGGTAGCACGCCCAGTTGAACACCTGCGGCACTTGCCACACCGGCCGCGCGCCTTCGACGGCCGCGCGCGTTTTGCGTGTCCATTCGCCGGCCATGGCGGCCGGCTGGCTCGGAATGGGATACGGATCGGTGCCGATGGCATCGAAGGTCGGCAAGTAGCCACCGACTTGATCCACCTGGTACAGCACCACCCAGGTCGGATGGTCCGGATCCAGGGCCTCCATTTGCTGCTGACGCGCCGCCAAGCGATCCACCATGTCCAGCGGCAGCTCGTCATTGATGTACCAGGCCAAGAGGGCCGGATGGTTTCGGAACGCTTCCACCTTATCGCTGATCTTGTTGATCTCGTGGGCCTCCGTCTGGATCTCCTTCGGGCAGTAGTGTGTTCCTGCATAGTAGTCTTTCACCGAGTAGATGAGCTTGAGGCCCTTCGCTTGGCACAAATCCATCGTCGCTTCATCCGCGCCACCGTACGGCATGAGGCAGTTGAAGGCACTGTCGGCATAGGTCTCGAGTTCCTCGGCGTTGACCGATCCCCAGTACATGCCCAGCGGGAAGAAGGGCTGACCGTCCACGATCACGCGGTTGTGTTTATCGATGTAGACCTTGCGTTGTGGCAGGTGGCCGACGCGCCGGATGCGCTCGCACTTGGTCGACAGCGTCTCGCCCGATGCTTTGGCCACGAGCACTACTTGGACGGTGTACTCGCCCGGCGCCCATTTCGACACCGGTACGGCAAGGTCAACCGATTCCTTGCGGAGGCGCTCCTGGCCGCCTGCATCGATGACGTCTTCCGATCCTTCCCCAAGCGCGCGCCAACGTAGGGCAACATCCTCCAACCCGACGTTATAGTCTGCCAGATTGAGATGCGCGCGGATCACGGCCTTCTTCGGCCCCTCGTCGGCGACCTCGGCACGGTAGTTCGGCGTCACCAAGACCGTGCGAAGCGGATCCTCTCGAAACAACGCAATGGAGACATCGTCCCACCAGGCGGTGCCAATCATTCCCTGACGCAGGTAACACTTGATGCCTATGTAGGCGGCCTTCTCCGGCACGCGACCGGTGGTGCCTTGGATGAGCGTCCAGTCCTGCTCGCCTTTGATGCCGGACGGATAGCATCCGCCGAGGTACTTGCCCTCGGCGTCGCTCCATTCCACGCAGATCGTTGCGCCGGAGTCATCGCCTTCAACGCCGGCTGTCTTGACCCACGCCGAGATCTCGTACATTCGACCAATCTCCAGGTGCACGTCCTGGCCGCAGAGCGCATAGTGATCCGCGCGATCATTCACGAACTTGAGCGTGGCTTCCCCGTTACGAACGACCGCGGTGTCGCGTTGGAACACGTCCGCCGGGCCGCTCCAGTATGCCGGCAGCCCGTTTGCCCCTGCCTCTTCGAAACCGGCGTTGACGACGAGGCTCTCCTCGGCGGCCATGGCGTGCGCGGCCATGAATCCCAGACACGCGATAGTCCCGGCAAATCTGAACATGGTCTCTCCTCCGTTTTCGCCATGTCGGCGTGGATCACGCGAACTCGGGCAGCATGTCCGCCTGGAGCCGGAGCATCTCGTCGACGCACTCGACCGCGCGCCGGTAGGAATCCACGCAGGGATCCAGCAAGAAGGCCTGAAGCAACTTCTCTTTCGATCGCTCCGCGTACGCCTCAACCAGTACCTGATGGATACTGCCCTGCAAACGGATCATCGCCGCGATGGCCTCGGGAAGCGGCGCCATCCCGACGGGGTGCAGTCCGTCCGCGTCGGCTGTCGCGGGGATCTCGACCACCAGGTCGTCGGGCAGATTGGGAATGGCGCCCTGGTTGGGCACGTTCACGGCGGCGAGCTTGCGCACCACGCCGCATCCGATGCCTTCCATGATCGGCACCTGAAGCTCGCCGGAACGCTTGAGCTCCATCTCCTCGAGTCGTGCCCGTTCAGCCGGCGGCCTTTTCCACGGGCGTTTCGTGGGCTCGCCGGCCAACGAGTAGACAAATTCCGGCACACTACCCGTTTCCCAGGGATGGCCATCGGCCGGATCATAGTAGTACTGAAGCTCATCGGCAACGAACTCCTCCGCCCAGCGAATATACTCACCGTAATGATTCGCCGCCGGCGAGGGCCAAAGACCGAACCGGCGAAGCAGGATTCGCGCCATGCCGATCTCGTGCCAATCGTGGAGCCAATCGCCCGCGCGCTCGGCCGCGCGCAGGGCCGGATAGAGATCCTCACCGGTCTTGGCGTCGGCGATACGCTGAAACCACGTAAAATGGTTGATGCCACAGGCCGCGCCATCGATGGACTCGACCGATCGGTCAAGGATGTGCGCAATCTGCCGAAGACCGCCGAACACGCCGTGACATAGGCCGACGTTCTTGATCCGCGTCAGGCGCGACAGCGCCTCGCACAACTTGTGCTCGGGATTGGTGAAATTCAGCAGCCAGGCCTCGGGACAGGCACGCTCCATGGCGTGCGCCACGTCAAGCATGGGCCCCATGTTGCGCAGTGCGTGAAACAGGCCGCCCGGACCGCCGTTTTCGCCGAATACCTGGCGGAACCCGTGCTTGCGCGGCACGTGGAAATCCATCGACCAGTACAGCTCCCGCTGGACCTCGATGGCCGTGACCACGAAGTCCGCCCCATCCACAGCCCGATCCAGGGCCGTGACGGCCTCGATGGTGGTCGACCGGCCGAGACGCTCCTTGACGTGCCGCGCGTAGGCGGCGGCTCGATCGAGCGGTTCGTCGGCCCTATCCATGAGCGTAAACGTGACCTCGTGTTGGGCCAACGTCTCGCTCAGCAAGATGTCTCGGATAGATGCCGGGCCGAAGGATCGGCTTCCGGCCCCAATTAACGTGACTTTGATTCCGCCCATAGGAAACTCCCTCTGCCTTGCGATCCCGGAGCCAGCATACCGGAAGCCTCGTCAGGCGGGCAACACGCTCGAGTACCGGCGCGAGGAGGGAAGGTCTCGGGGAACAATCGCCACACGGCGCCGGGGATGACGCTCGGGCGTGTCGTATCGCGGGAATAGGAACTACTCGATGAACTCGAGCTCTCCCTCGACGAATTGGGCGATATTGAGGACGATACCGACACTGTGGTCCGCGTTCATACTGAGCGAGCCGAGCACACCGTCATAGGTGCTCAACGAGGCAAGATGATCGCGCACCCGTTCTCTCGTCACCGAGAAGAAGCTGTCCGCATCGAGAATCATGCCAAGCGCGTCGTACGCCATGGCGGCATAGGCGTCCGGTTCCGCGTTGTACGTGGCACGGTAGCGTTCGGCGAAGTCGAATGCGGCCGTACCGGGTGTGTTCTTCTCGAAAGTGAACGGCGTCACCGTGAAGAAGACGCCGTCGTAGGCCGTGCCCGCCTGCTCGATGAAGTGCGGTGTCGCCATCGCCATGTTGGCGGCCAGGGGCTGATCCATCCCGGCATCGCGAATCTGCTCGATGAGTTTGAGCGTGGCCTCGACGTATCCCGTCACGTACACACCGTCCGGCTTGGCCTTGGTAGCCGAGGAGATCAGGCCGCTGAAATAGTCGGCGCGCTCGCTGTACAGCCCTTCCCACACCACCTCGCCGCCCGACGTCTCGAAAGCGCCGCGGAAGGCATCGCGCGCGCCACGGCCAAACACATCGTCCAGATAGAATACGGCGATCGACTTGAGGTTCATCAGCGACGAGGCCAGGAAACCGGCCATGGCTTCACTCTCGTCGACACTCGTGGGATGGTTCCGAAACGTCCACAAACGGTTGTCGGTGAGATTCGGCAGCGAGGCGCCCACGGCAAGCATGGGAACCTCGTACTTCTCGGCCACCGGCGCACAGGCCTGGCTGACGCCGCTCAGCGAGGATACGCAGGCCGACACGCCGTCTTCGACGAGGTCTTCGAAGGCCGACACGCCCATGGCCGGATCGCTCGCGCTATCCCGATACCAGACGTTGACGGCCACCAGAGACTTGGCTCCGTTGAAGGTCTGCGCCGCGAGGCCGATGCCATTCTGTTGCTGCACCCCGATGCTCGACGCCGCCCCCGTGATCGGCAACACCGCGCCCACCGAAAGCACTTCGGTCTTTGGGCAAGCTGTCAGGAAGAGCGGCATGAGTGCGAGGCACAGGAGAGAAACAAGCGGCATAGCAGTCCGTGTCATTGCAGTTCTCCAAAGGGTGCGGACAACCGTGACCACCGGCGGCTGCACACATCCGAACTCCGTAAGCCACCGTGGCATCGGCAGGCCCGTCGTGCTCTCGGGTCATGCTCGATACGGGGCGCCGAATCCATTCCTTACTCTACAGTTAATTGTATCGCCCCTTCGGTTTGTTGTCAAGGGAATGAACGACGCAAGTATTTACGGTGAAACCACTTGCGCGACTGTGGTATCCTACATCACGAGGTGTTCTTATCCCAGAAGCTTTGTCAACAATGAAGTCCGGACGAGGCGACTGCTATGTACGATGACATCGCGCATCGCGCGCCAACAGAGGAGTTGCCCGCGCACAGGCGGTCGGCCGACCTCCTTGGGCTCGTGGTGAAGGCCTCGTTCGGCAGTTTCATCGTCAACGTGCTCTCGGCGGGTGTCGGCTTTCTCTGTCACGTCTTGCTCGCCCGCCTGCTAGGCCGGCGCGACTACGGGATCTACGCCTATGCTTTCTCATGGATGACGCTGCTCGGATTGCTCGCAACCGTGGGCCTGGATGGGGCATTCCGGCGATTCCTTCCCGTCTACCGCGCGCAAGGGGACTGGGCGGCCTTTCGTGGGTTGTTCCGGTTCGGCCACGCGATCGTGGTCTTCGCAGGTGTCGGCGGGGCCGTGCTGGCCCTGCTGGCGGTACGAGGCTTCGGCCCGAGTCTCGGCAACGGTTACGGCCCGACCTTGGCGATCGCGGCCGGCCTGGTGCCGCTCCTCGGTCTCGGATTGCTGGCACGTGCCGGCCTCGAGGCGCAGCGGCGCGCCGTGCAGGGTCAGATCCCGCTGCGCTTGGTAAGACCCGCCTTGACCATCGGGTTTGTGGTGCCGGCGGTGATGGTTCTCCCCGGGCGCATGAACGCCCCGGGCGCCATGGCACTCCACGTGTTGGCGACCCTGGCGGCGGTTTTGCTGGGACACACGCTCCTGTTCCGGGCCTTGCCGCCCGCAACACGCGGCGTGATGCCGCGCACAGAACGGCGCGCATGGCTTGACATGTCGTTGCCCGTATTCGCCCTCACGATTCTCGGCTTGGTGCTCCAGCAGATCGACCTGCTGATGCTGGGCGCGTTGCCGGGCGCAGCCACCACCGGGGCCTATGCGGCCGCCCAGCGACTGGTCCTGCCGGCCTCGCTCGGCATGGTCGCCGTCAACAGCATCACGGTCCCGATGATGGCCGAGTTGCACGAAACCGGACGCCACCGCGAACTCCAGCGTGTGCTCTCGACGGCCGCGCTCGGCATATTCGTGACGACCATTCCCATGGCGCTGGTTCTCTGCGCATTCGCCGGGCCGTTCCTCCGCCTGTTCGGACCCGGCTTCGACGAAGCCCGAAACGCCCTCCTCTTGCTCCTCGCCTGGCAAGTCGTGGGCGCGGTTACCGGATCCGTCGGCTACCTCCTTACCATGACAGGATACCAAGTTCGCACGGCGCTTGTGTTGGCCATGTGCACCGCTGCCAACGTTGCGCTGAATCTCGTGTTCATCCCGCGTTGGGGCATGGAAGGCGCCGCCTTCGCCACGCTCCTCACCACCATCGCCTGGAACGCCGTGTTGCTCCTCTTCGTACTCCGGATACTCCGCGTTAATCCCACGGCCCTGGCAATCGTGTGGCGAACACGCGGATAATCGCGCCAGCCCCGCTCCGCACCCGCGTTACGGCAAAACCTCGCCGCGCCGACGTCCGCATGTGCAACGGAGTCTCGCTTGCTGCGGTAGCCGCGTACAGCAGCCTGAATCGGGAGCGAGAAGGAAACGGTCGCCCTGATGGACCAATTCCTCGTATGGACGCGCGGAGGAGGAATCCCTCATCCAACAGCGCGTTCGTGTTCTGGATTGCCACCCCTTCATGGCGAGCGAAGCGAAGCAATCCCGGCAGATTCCGCGGCGGATTCCGGGACATTCATGCTCAATCCTCTTCTTGACGGCTCTCGGGCGTTGACGGAACGCGCGTAGCGCCGATGGGCGTCGACGCGCAAAGCCTGCATGTGCCGGTCGCCCCGTTGGGTCACGTGCTACGGCGCCCTCGAATACCACCACTCGTTCCATGCGTAACATGCCCCGATCGCACCACACAAAACACTTCCATGCCAGAATTAAGTGAGGTGTCCCGTTAGTCACGAAGAGCGCGGGCGCTGCCTCTACGAGCGGATGCGTCTCGACGGACCGCGCGTCAGGGCGCGCTGAGGGTAAACGCCGGACTCATGGTGCGCAGGTTGCTGTCGGTATACGACTGGAGACGCAGTCGATAGCTGAAGGCCGGCGTGAGCCCCGTGGGCACCGTCCATTGCCACGAGCCGTCATTATCGGTCTTGCGGATCATCCAGTCGATGAACGCACCGCCCTTATGGAGACCGATGCGCACGTCGCTGCCGACGCCGGGATCGTTGCTTTCCCACGTTACCTGGTGGGCCGTGCCCATGGCCCATTCCTCGTGCAGGTCGGGCGTAAGGAGCAACAGCGGCGGCAGGTCGATCGAGAACTGCGCATCGCTCAAGTCGCGCATGTCCGGATAGGTGTAGGACTGCACGCGGACCCGGTAGTCGTCGCCGGCCGTGAGCGTCGCCGGGATCTTCCAGTAGTACGCCCCGTCGTTATCGGTACTGCGCACGATCCAATCGACGAAATCAACGCCCTTGTGGAGTCCCACGCGCACATCCGCACCGACGGCCGTCGGATTGCTGCCCCACTCGATGGTGTAGACGCTTCCCATGACCCACGCCTCGCCGCCGTTGGGAACCACCACGCCAATGGGCGTCACCGAGAAGTAGGCGTCGCTGTAGTCCTTCACGGCGGAATCGTCGTACGACTGGACGCGGACATGATAGTCGCTGCCCGGATCGAGATCGGTCCAGACGATCCAGTTGTACAGCCCGTCGTTGGTGGTGCTCCGGACGATCCAGTCAACGAAGGTCGTGCCCTTGTGTAGCGCAACACGCACGTTCGTGCCCACTTCGCCGTAGCTCTGCCACTCGATACCCCGCGTGGTACCACTGGCCCATTCTTCGCCGCCGTTGGGAGACGCTACCACGAGGATCGGCGCGCCACCGTTATCCATGAGGCACAGGCTCAGATCGAGGGTCTCGGCCGTGAATCCCTCGACGGGATCATAGGCATACGACAGCCCGTCGCCCACGGCCGCATCGAGCCACACAAAGCCGCAGCCGGATGTCTCACCGGTGCCCTGGATAGACAGCCAGCCCGAGGTCTGATACCACGGTGAATCCAAAGCCGCCGAGTAATAATAGAGTGGCTGATTCCCGTAATAGTAAAGTCCGGTCGGAAAGCGCGTCGGCGTTACCGTGTACGATCCCGTTTCCGCGCCGGGCGCGCCGCTGCTGTCTGCGTAAACGCGGATCCGGAACGAGTTCCCGGTCCTCGTGCACGCTGCTCCCGTTGTGGTGCGCATCTCGAAGCCCCACCACCCAATCTCGCCCACGGGCACACTCAAGCCCTCGAACGACTCATAGGCGATATCACCGGTCTGGTCGTCGCTCCACGCGCCGTCATAGAGATGGGTGGCCTCCAGGGGCGGTTGACCGTGAATCGCCTCTTCCGGACAGGTCTCCTCGGCCGCGCCGGTACCGGTCAGGCAAACGGCAAGGTCCACGCTCAAGTCGTACCACTTCGCCTTTGCCGAGTCATACCGCTTCGCGAAACCATCGCCCTCGTCTGAGGCGAGCCAGATGAAGAAGCAGCCGGAGGTACACGTGATGCCCTCGATCGAAAGCCAGCCGGCGTTCTTGGTCAGCGGCGTGCTCAATGTGGCCGTATAGCGATAGATGGGAAACGTATCGAAGAAGAGGATGCCGGTGTCCTCACGCGTCGGAGTCACCGTGTAGTCGCCGCGAACCGTGCCCGGCGTGCCGCTGTTGTCGTCGTAGAAGCGGATCCGGTACTGATCGGGCACTCGGTAGCACGGGGCGTAGCCGGAATTGGCGTTTACGCCCCACCAGTGGACATCGGTGATCGGGCCCGACAATCCCCAGAAGTTATCGTACGCGACTTTCTGTCGCTGGACATCGCTCTCGTACGAGTCCCCGTTGGTGTATGACTGCAACGCCTGGCCGAAGATGGATCCCGGAGGGCATACTTCGCCTTCGCCTTCGCCCTCGCCTTCACCCTCACCTTCGCCCTCGCCTTCACCCTCGCCCTCGCCTTCACCCTCGCCTTCACCCTCGCCTTCACCCTCGCCTTCGCCCTCGCCTTCACCCTCGCCCTCACCCTCGCCCTCGCCCTCGCCCTCGCCGCCCTCGCCGATCAGGCAGAAAGAGAGATCCATGTCCATTTCCCACCGGAACCCGCCTGTATCGTTCGACCGGAAGGCACGGCCGTCGCCCGAGGTCGAGCCCATCCAGATGAACGAGCAGCCCGTCGTGTTGTACACACCCTTGACCGAGAACCACCCCTGACTCATGACGAGCGGCGGATCGAGGTTGGCCAGATATCGGTAGACCGGATACGAACTGAAGAACCGGAGCCCCGAGTCGGCCTTCGAAGGATACACGCCATACTGGGCTACCGTGGCCCCAGGTTTATCCCCATTGTCCAGATAGAACGTGATCTCGTACATATCGGGATTGCGGCTGCACGCACTGTAGTCGGTGTACGCATTGATACCCCACCACTCGACCGCCTGGACAGGCTCTCGCACGCCCCAGAACCCATCGTAGGCCACCGAGTCCGTCTGCTCGTCACTCTCCAGAGACTCCCCTTCCATGTCAGACTGCACGCACTGGCCGAAGATCGTGCCCGACGGACATAGTTCGCCCTCACCCTCTCCTTCGCCTTCCCCTTCGCCCTCCCCTTCGCCGCCATCGCCCGTGAGGCAGATCGCCAAGTCGACGGGATGCGAAAGCAACGTCGGCGACTCGCCATCCCACGTGTAGCACAAGCTGTCGCCCACCGGAGAGGATATCCACTCAAAGAGGCATTCCGCGCTGTCGGCGACCCCCTCGATGGATACCCAGCCCTGCGCCATCTCGAGCGGTGGATCCAGCACCGCGCCGTACCGGTAGAGCGGCAAGGCGCCGCAGGTCAGGCCGGTCGCTTCACGCGTCGGCGTCACGACATACGCCAAGACCGGCGCATCCGGCGCAAACGCATTATCTGTGTAGAACGTGATGCGATACGCATCCGGCGCACGTGTACAGGCCTCGGCCTCAGCGCCAGGCTCTTGGTAGTACGCCGAGCTGCCCCACCAGTGAATATCCCGAATCGGCGCCGCCACCCCGGAAAAACGTTCATACGCGACGTCCCCGGACTGATCGTCGCTACCCATCAAGTAGTACGTCTGCGAGGGCTTGTGAGGAGGCTGCGAGAACAGGGAGGCATCCGGACACACTTCGCCCGCGCCCACAAGACACACGCTCAAGTCAAAACCCGCCGGCACAAAACCATTCGTCGGATCGTACGAATACGACAGATCATCGCCCGTTTGGCCGTCGAGCCACACGAAGATGCAGCTCGCCGTCGTCCCCGTGCCCTGGATGGCCACCCAGCCGGACGACGCGGACACGACCGACGGCAGCGTTACCGTGTACCGGAAAAGCGGGTAGATTCCGTTGTAGTAGATATAGGTCTCTTCCTTCGTCGGCGTCACCGTGAACGTGCTGATCTGGCTACCCGGCGCGCCACCGGAATCGCTGTAGAACGTAACCTTGTACTGGTCCGGCGTACGGCTGCACGGCATCGCCGTCGACGAATTCATGTTGAAGCCCCACCAACGCACCCCCTGAACGGCCTGACTCAAACCACTGAAATTCTCATAGGCCGTGCGACTCACGCTCGCATCGCTGATGCTCCCCGTGAACGGCTGACTGTTGCCCACCGGCAGTTGCGAGTATATCGAATCCTCCGGACACGCCTCGCCCTCGCCCTCCCCCTCGCCTTCCCCTTCGCCCTCGCCTTCCCCCTCGCCCCCAACGCCTACCAGACAGAACGCCAAGTCAAAAGCCTCGTAATGAAGCGACGTATCATAAGAATAGGAATACGTGTCGCCATCCGGCGAACTGATCCACGCGAACATGCAGTTCGAGGTATTACCCGTCCCGACGATGGAAACCCAGCCCATACTCATACTCACCGACGAACTCAACACCGCGCTGTAGCTATACAATGGAAACGTACTACTAAAATATTTCAGTCCAGTATTCGTCTTCGTCGGGCTTACCGTGAATTGGCTCACTTGGCTCCCCGGTCCCCCGGAGTCATCCTCGTAAAACGTGATCCGATACTGCTCGGGGCTACGAACGCACGCGGTCGGATTCTCTCCGGATATGTTCCCGTTCACCCCCCACCAGTGCACTTCCGTGATGGTACCCGAGATCCCGGTGAACTTCTCGTACGCGGCCTCGCTGGCTTGAGTATCGCTGATCAGATAACCGGCCCAGCCCGACGCCGCGCTCGGAAGCTGGCCGTAGAGCGTCCCCTCGGGACACTCCAGCCCCCAAGCAACTCCTGTGGTGAACACACCCAGCAGAACGGTGAACAACACGCGCGCCGCCCGTACCACGCGATCATTCGCTACACCTCGAAGATACAGACCCGCGTTCTTCACATCGCACCTCGATACCAAGTTGTATCCGGAACTCAACAGATTACACTGGCGCGATTCTCCCCTATTTACACGTGGAAAACCGCTGTCGCGCCTTTCGACCGACTTCTCTTGGCTCTTCCCGCGCAAAAGGCCTCGGGCAGACCCACTCCATAGGCTATTTATACCACAACTCCGGTGGTCATCGCTAAGCGGCCTCGGGGCTCGGCCACGCTTCGGCGGACAGCACCCGTTCTGCCCCGCCCGTTCCGACACTCGAGGCTCAAGGCAGAATACGAATTCTGATAATGGCCGGGATCCAAACTGCCGGAAACGAACCCCATCACCGCCGTGAGCCCCGCTCCGGAGAGCGTCCGAAATGGCGATCCTCTCGCCCGAGCCTTCGGCATTTGACAAAGCCGGTCACCTTTCCGCATAATGCGAAGTTGTGCAATGGGTGCACATGTGAGTCTGGAGTTCGTGAGCTGCAGTCGCCGATACGGATCCAATCCCGCCGCGTGGTTTCCTAAACCGATTTCATGCTTGCTCCGGGGTGGTTACCGACCGATGCTGACCATCACCCTCCACCAAACGAGTTCGAGAAGGAAAAAGCAATGAACATCTATGTTGGAAATCTCTCCTACGACACGGGGGATGCGGAACTGCGCAGCGCCTTCGAACAACACGGCGCCGTCAGCGAAGCGCGCGTCATCCAAGACAAGTACACCGGCCGCTCACGCGGATTCGGCTTTGTCGAGATGACCAATGATGGCGAAGCCAAGGCAGCCATCGCCGCGCTCAACGGCGCCGACCTCCAAGGCCGACAGATTACCGTGAACGAGGCGCGTCCCCGCGAAAGCCGGCGCCCCTCTCGCGGCGGCGACTACGGCTCGCGGTACTAGTCCCTCATCCTATGAAACGGGGCGGGAGGCGCAGCGCCCGCTGCACCTCCCGCCCCGTCGATTATGCCCCCCGGCGTGCCGACCCTAAGGTGTCTCCGATTCGGAGTCCACACCGGCTACCCGCTCACAGAGCGCCACCCATTCGCCGTCGGACATGGCATCCCACTCGTGCGATTTCATCGCTTCCACACACAGGGCTTGTTCCCGTCGGGTCGCCTCGGTCTCATGTCGCCCCGATTGAGGCGGGGTCTTCCTGCTTTTCATAGGCTCATGCACCGCGTCCAGACCGATCCGCTATCTCACGACCGAACCCGCACGCCGCGTGCTGCCACGCGATTCCCACGTTCAAAGCATACCCAGTCCCTCACGCGCCACTTGGGACTTGGGCTGCGCGCGACCGGCACACTTCGTACCCCGAAAATGGGGCAACTCACGCTCGAGTTCGCCCGCCCTGCCCTCGGCAGAAACCAAGCGCTTCAACGGACAGAAGACCGTTACAGCGGCCGGACTTCTCGGGCCTCGGAACCCTTACGACCTTGGCCGACCTCGAACTCGACGCGCTGGTCGTCACTCAGAACCTGATCATCCGTCTGAATGTTCGAGCGGTGGACGAAGAGATCGCCGCTGCCGTCATCCGGCTTGATGAACCCATACCCCTTCTGAACATTGAAGAACTTCACGATACCTGTAGGCAACACTATCTCCTTCCGCTCAAGCACCCGTGGCGACTCGAGCCCAATCACTCCCCGCCCGTCAATACAAACTTCCGCCGGGATCTCAAGGGAAACGGCGCGAGGAGCGTGACAAGTCCCTTTACCCCGTGTGTTTACTCTATCACTAATGGCCGGGAAACGTCAATCCGAATGTCAGAAGGCGTCATGCGCGACCGCACGACCCGGCCAAGTGCCTTCGAGGTACACGCTTCTGCTATTCTGTCAAATGCCTACCCATAACCCCGACTTTCCGGACAGGCAGAAGCGGAGGTACCTATGCCCAACGAGACCATGACGCCCCGAGAACGCTGGCTGGCCGTCCTGAATCGCGAGAAACCCGATCGCGTGCCCATGGACATCTGGCTCACACCCGAAGCACAAACCAAGCTCCTCAAGCACCTCCAGTGCGACTGGGATACCGCCCTCGACGGCCTCCATATTGACACGCCGCTCGACGTCGGCGGACACTACGTCGGACCGCCCCCAAACGACGGCGAAGATATCTGGGGCCTCCGCTACCGCGAAGTCGACTACGGCGGCGGAACGTACAACGAGGCCGTCACCGCCCCCTTGGCCGCCTTCACCTCCGTCGACGAAATCGAAACCCAATACCGCTGGCCCAGTCCGGACGACTGGACCTACGACCACCTGCCCGAACTTGTACAAGGCCAGGAGCACCGTATCATTCGCGGCGGCGGCTCCGAGCCCTTCCTCCTCTACAAGAACCTACGTGGCGATCAGCAAGCCTTCATGGACCTCCTCATCAACCCTGACATCGTCCACTACTGCCTCGACAAGCTCTTCGAACTCGCCTACCAGAACACCCTCCGCATCTTCGAGACCATCCCCGGCGTCGTCAAGATCACCTACGTCGCCGAGGATATCGGCGCCCAGGACAAGCTGCTCTATGCCCCCGAGCACCTCCGCGAGTACCTGTTTCCTCGCATGAAACGTATGATGGACCTCACCCGCCAGCACGACTCCTTCGTGTTCGTGCACTCCGACGGCTCCTTTCGCGAGGTCATTCCCGACCTCATCGAGATGGGCGCCCAGGTCCTCAACCCCATCCAATGGCGATGCGCCAACATGGACCGCCAAGGACTCAAACGCGATTTCGGCGATAAGCTCGTATTTCACGGCGGCGTCGACAACCAATACACGCTGCCCTTCGGCTCCGTCGACGAAGTCCGACAAGAAGTCCTCGACAACTACCACATCCTGGGCGCCGGCGGCGGCTACATCCTCGCCCCCTGCCACAACATCCAAGTCGTCTCACCGCCCGAAAACATCGTGGCCCTCTACGAAACCGGCTACGAATACGGCTGGCAGTAGTGTCGATGGCCAACGGGATTAGAGGGGACACCATCGAATGGCGCTGACCTAAGCCGTAGCCGTAGGGTGCGTGCAGCGAAGCGGAACGCACCACCAATCTACGGCGGTCTTGGCGGCACGGAGTCGGCGCGTGACGTGCGCGATTGGGATGCGCACAAGACCATCATCGATGGCCAGAGCACCCGCCGTTGCGTCATTGGCACCAACGATGCCACCCTCGATGGGTTCACGCTCCGTGCGGGTAGCGCCACCAACGGCGGCGGGACGTACAACAGTCACGCCTCTCCGACGGTGACCGACTGCATTCTGTGGATTAATACGCCTGATGAAAATGCAGGTGATGCGCCCAGCGTGACCTATTCAGACGTCCAGGGCGGCTATCCCGGCGAGGGCAACATCGATGGGGATCCCTTTTTTGTCGATGCTGCCGGGGACGACCTGCATCTTCTGTGGAACTCGCTGTGTATTGACATGGGGACCGGCGCCGGCGCGCCCGGCATCGATCGGGACGGGGTGTCCCGTCCGCAAGGCGCGGGCGTACGTAATCCTCAACCGTTCAGAAAACCGGGCCTCGGGATTAGGCCGGGCGTCCCCCCAATCAACTCGGGGAGGCGCGTCGGCGTGCGATGAAGACGCCGGCCGCTTTCTCTATCTGCAAGGATCCTCGGCTGCGGATCCGTTCGCGGATGGCCTCATCGATCTCAGCAAGATGCACCTCGCTCACCTCCGTCAGGCCGGCCATGGAACGAACGTAGCCTGTCAGTGCGGAGGCGTCCGGAACCACGAGTCGGTCTTCGTATCGCCGCTCGGAAATGCCCTCGAAGTGGTGCTTCAGGGCATCCGCTCCGTTCTCGAGCGTGAAGGAGCCCGTTGGCATTTCGAAGTCGGGTATCGAGCGACGAATGATTTCGTTCAGCTCGCGCATGTGTGCGACGCCGTTGGTGGCTGCGCTCAGCGTGCCGTTGGGCTTGAGCACTCGGGCGATCTCCGATAGCGCACGGCTCAGGTCGGACACGTGGTAGAGCATGTGATGGGCCGTCACGAGGTCGAACCGGTGGTCCGGGAACGGGATTGCCTGTGCGTCGACAACGGCGAAAGCAAAACGACGGTCGCCGAGGGTACTCCGGGCCTCGGCCACCATTCGTTCCGATGCGTCGGTCAACACGAGGCGGCATCCGGCCGGAATGGCAACCACGTGGCTTCGCCACAAGCGGCCGGGGCCGCTACCAACGTCCAAGACGGTTGAGTTCTCTCGAAGGCCGAGTTGCTGGAACAGCCAGCGTTCCCAGCCTTGCGGATTGGTGCTGTATCGCACATGGATGTTGACGCGAGCCGAGAGGTGCCTCGAATCCGCATACTGGTTTCGACGCAACTGGTTGTCTGAGTTCACGGATCTCTCCTGCTCTCCGCCAATTCCGCGCCAATCCAAGGGCCTAGGTCCGGATCTCGTCGAGGAGGCGCTGGGCGTTGCCGCCGAGGATCTTCGCCTTGTCCTCGTCGGAGATCTGGGCATAGAGGACCTTGCCGATACCGCCGGCGGCGCTGATGAACGGCATGTCCGAACCGTAAACGATTCGGTCGGCGCCGATGGTCTCGACGGCGTGGGCGATCATGCCGTAGCCGTGGTTCGAGGTGGTGATGTCGAGGATGAGGTTCTCGAAGTCCTGGGCGAGCGCGGCGGCTTCGTTGAAGGTGGCCTGGAACAGGGCGTGGCCGAAAATGATCCGGATGTCCGGGTGTTTTTCGAGGACGCGGCGGACCTTGGCCGGGCCGCAGTAGGGGCAACCTGTCCAGGCGTGGGTCAGTACAGGGCAACGGCGCTCACGGGCGCATGTCCAGACGGGGTCGTAGTTGGGCCCGTCGATGGGGTATTCCATGAGTGCCGGGTGGAGCTTGATCATGGCGAACTCGGGCTGGGCCAGTCGCCGGTCGAGTTCGCGACGGACTTCGTCCGGATAGTGGGGATCAACGACGACATATCCGAGAAACCGGCCTGGGAAGGCTCGCGCGGCCTCGGCGACTTCCTCGTTTCCGCGTTCGGCGTCGGCGGAGATCGCGGCGTGGGCGGAGATCCACATCTGGCGGATCCCGAGCCGGTCCATCTCGGCGATCAGGCCGGAAGGGCCGTGGTTGGCGATGTGGAACTGCACGAAGGGGCCCAAGTGGGCGTGGGCGTCGATGATGTCGAAAGGATGTTTCACGGCTCGATTCCTTCGCGGCCGGCTATGTCGATGGTCCGCCGCCTAATCGTGGAGATATCCCAGGCTTTCCATGTGTTGTCGGACTTCGGAACTGAGGGGCACCGGCTCGGCCTTGGGATCGGGCGCAGCCAGGAATTCCCGCAGATTCTCCATGGATTGATCGAGGCCCTGGAAAGCCGAGGGTTCAAAACCGAGGGGGCGCGTTTCCATGGGGTCTTGGAGCAGATCGTACAGCGAACGCTGATCACTCTCGAGGTCACGGATGCCCAGCCATTCCTTCGATCGGATGGCTTTGAGCTGTCCCATCCAGGACTCGAGCAAGACGGCTTTGCGATCCCAGTCCTCGCCATTGAGCAAGGGGACAAGACTCCTTCCCTGGTAGCCATCCGGTGCGGGGATGCCGAGGATTTCGAGGACGGTGGGGGCCACGTCGATGAGGCTGACGAGTTCGTCGATGACCATGCCGGCATGGGCTCCGCCGGGAAGTCGGATCAGGAGCGGCACGTGGGTGGTCTCACCGAACAGGAACGCGTCGTGGGTGAACAGGCAGTCGCGTCGTTCGAGCAGACTCTCGCCGTGATCGGCCGTGATGATGACGAGGGTATCTGCTCGTCGTTCGGGCGTGGAGAGTTCGTCGAGCAGTGGCCCGAGTTGGGAGTCCGTGTACGCGATGCCGGCGTCGAATCGATCGGCGATGAATTGGAGATCTGCTTCACTCAGATGTAGGTGCTGGACGTCCTCTGGCCGCATGTTGTAGTGGTCCTCGATAGAACCAATCACGGGATCGCCCTCGGTGTTGAACAGGTGCATCCAGGCGGAAGCGTTTTGCCTACAGTAGGCGCGATGCACATCGAACAGGTGCATCCAGAGAAAGAGCGGTGACCGCGCGTTCCGCATGGCGGCGAGTCCTTCATCGACGATAACCCGGCCGTCCCGGAATCCTTCCGAAACGCGTTCAAAACCTTGATCGAGACCCTGGTTGGCGAGCCGTTCCCAGTTCACGGAGGCCACGCCGTCATAGCGGGCGCCCGTCAGCGTCTCGGCGAGGGTTTCATTCTCCGTGGGAAGGGCGTTCCACGTGAGCAGGCCGTGGGCGTACACATATTTCGAGGTGAACAAGGAGGCATGCGACGGCGGCGTGATGTTGCTCGCGCTGAAGGCGTTCGAGAACCGGACGCAGTGTTGCGCGAAGGCGTCGAGGCGGGGTGTCACGTTCCGGGCGTATCCGTAGCACCCCAAACGGTCGGCGCGCAACGTGTCGATGGTAATGATGACGACGTCGTAGGGATGCACGACGCGCGTGAAGGGGAGGGCATACACGTCCAGAGAGAAGGAGCCGCCTTCCTCGCCCCACAGGCTCTGAAGGCGGATCCTGTACTCGAAGTCATTGTCCGGCGTAGGCTGCTGGACGACGTCGGTCCACATGCTCCCGCTGGTGATTCTGGGTTCGACACGGCAATTCATATCGGTGGGCAAGACCCGCGTGACTTGCAGATGCGCGTTCCCAAGATCCTCTCCACTCAGGGTCTGTAGGGATGCGTCCTCGCCGTGCACCGACAAGACATAGACTCCCCGAGCCCGATCGACGGAGAGCGTGAGCACCCGAAATGCCACGGAATCCGGAGGAGGGGATTCCTCTTCCGCGACAGCACCCGTGATGTCGGCGGCGACGCACCCCATGATGAAGAGAAGCGCATAGGCCCCGAGCATCAAGCGCCGATCGCCGTTCCGGCCCGGTCGGGTGCTTTGCCCACTCGCACGGACGGAATTCCCCATCGGCCAGGGCGTCTCACCTGAGCAGACCATGCCCTTCTCCTCCTCACACATTCCGTGGTTCAAGCACTTCCTTCGAAGACCACCCCAAGTCAATGGGTTTGACAGGCCGATTCCCTTCGGTGCGGCGTCTGCCGAACGTGTCCTGGGAGATGCGGAACGCCGATCGCGTCACCACGGGAACTCAGGATTCGCAGGCATGCCTACGCGAACACCGGCGGGACTTCGCTTCTACGGATAATCATATCACAGCCCTTGTTTGTTCGGCATGGGCTTCGCCGGGAAGCCGGATCAGGAGCGGGAGGGGGTGGTCTCCCGGAACAGAAACACGTCGTGGGTGAATAGGCAGTCGCGTCACTCGGGTAGACGCTTGCCGTGATCGGCCGTGATGAGGACGAGGGTGTCTTCTCGTCGTTCGGGCGTGGCGCGTTGGGCGAGCAACGGCCCGAAGTTCAGTAGAGCTAAATGGGGAGAATGCGTTCGCTTGCTCCGTCTTTCTCACCCATTCCGTGTCATGCTGTTTGTCAACGCCCCTTGGGCAATGGCACTATCCTCTGGGTTCTGCGTTGAGCGACTCCGGCAGGATGGGAGGGGTCAGATGAGAACGCAATATCGGTCGTCCCCAGCGCGGTGGATCGGGGCCGTGGTCGCGGCGCTCTGCCTCGGCGCATTCGGCGAAGAGCCGGACGCCGTGACCAAGGAGGATCCGTTACCCTTCGTTGCTGGCTCGTTTACGGTAGCCGTGTTGCCGGACACGCAGGGATATGCCGAAGACTCTCCGGAGACCTTCGATGCACAAACCGCGTGGATTGTCGAGAACAAGGACGCGCGCAACATCGTGTTTGTACTCCATCTCGGCGATATCACGGATGATAACGTGCCGGCCCAATGGGAAGTGGCGAAGCGCGCCATGCAGCGGCTCGACGGGGTGGTTCCCTATTCGCTGTGCTTGGGCAATCACGATCTCGGCGCGGGCGGCGGCACGGCCACGCGCGATACGTTCTTGAACGAGTACTTCCCGCTGTCGAGTTACGCAGAGCGGCCAGCCTTCGGCGGCGTGTTCGACGGCGAACCGGATCGACTCGACAACAGCTATCACCTCTTCAGTGCCGGCGGCCGCGATTTCATCGTATTGGCCCTCGAGTTCGCCCCCAGGAATGCCGTCGTCGATTGGGCGAACCGCGTCCTCGACCGCTATCCGGATCGCTGCGGCATCCTCACAACGCATGCCTACGTCTACAGTGACGACACGCGATACGACTGGGCCGCCAAGGGCCGTACGCAGATGTGGAATCCTCACGCGTACAAGGTAGTGAAGAACTCCGGGGACGGCAACGACGGCGAAGAGCTCTGGCAGAAACTCGTGTCGAAGCACGCCGGCACCATGCTCGTGGTGTCCGGCCACGTGCTGAACGATGGCCTTGGCCGCCTGTCGAGCCTCGGCGAGGCCGGCAACGCGGTGCACCAGATGCTCGTCAACTTCCAGATGAAGCCGGGCCTCGGCGGCGGCTTCCTCCGGCTCCTCGAATTCCTGCCGGACGGCGAAACGCTTCAGGTCAAGGACTACTCGCCGCTGTCCGACACTTACAAGGCCAGCGGCGACAATCATTTCGTGCTGAGAATACCGCCGGTGAACAGGATCGATGCCAAGTGATGCGATTGACGCAGGCCGCCGTGGCACACGGCCGGACCAGGAGCATGCCATGCACCGCCGTACGTTCTTCCGGAACACCGTCGCCCTTGCCGCCCTGACCATGGCCGGAAAAGGCACCGCCGAGTCTGCCGAAGCCTTGCGTATCACGGAGACCGTTCCTCGACTCGAGCGCGTTTCGATCGAGCGGCGGCTTGAGCTGGCCGCGAATCCCGAGGGCGTCGCGCCGGCCGTGCTCAATGAACGCGTTCCCGAGTTCAATGTCATTGAGCTCGACAACGGGATCTCGGCCGCACTGCCGGGCGAGACGATCCGGGTCGTCGCCTGGAACATGGAACGCGGTCGGCACTGGCGACAAGGCGTGACGCTCTTGCGCGAGCATCCGGCGTTGAGCAAGGCCGATGTGATCCTCCTCACCGAGATGGACATCGGGATGGCGCGCTCGGGCAACGAACACACCACGCGCGAGACTGCGCTGGCCCTCGACATGAATTACGCCTACGCGGTCGAGTACCTCGAACTCCCCGGCGTCGGCAGCGGCAACGACGACTCCTCGTGCAAGCGCGACGCGTGGGGCTATCACGGCAACGCCATTCTGTCTCGGTTTCCACTCCACGACGTCCGAGCCTTGCGCTTTCCAGGCATCGAGGTGTGGTACGGCTCGGAACAGAATCGCCTTGGCGGACGCAATGCCGTCATGGCCGCCATCGACCTCGGCGGCGCGCCCCTCATCCTGGTCTCAACGCATCTCGAGAGCAGCCTACTCCAGAGCGCCGCGCGTCTGCTCGAGGGCCAGCTTATCCTGCGCGAGTTGGATACCCACGCCGCCGGACTCCCCGTGATCCTCGGCGGCGACTACAACGCGATGAAGACCGAGTCGGTGGTCCGCACCTTCCGCGATGCCGGATTTCTCATCGACGAATGCAACGACCTCCAGACGCCCACCCTGCAATTCCGCAGAGAGGGCAAGGCCAGGCTCGGCGGCCCCCACATCGACTACCTCATAGTGCGCGGCCTTGATGTGATCGCGAGCGACACCTCACCCGCCGTCGTGCCCGCCATCCATCCTCCCACCCCTGACGGCACCCTCCTCTCCGACCATGCCATCGTCACCGTGCTCGTAAAAGCGGGACATCCATCATAGGTAGAAATCAATGGGCGGAGACGGGCCCGCTGCCCGAGGGTTTCGTCGATTCCGTCGAACCGTTGATGGACAAGGAACTCCGCGACGGGCGCGTGTCCATTGTCGAATCGACCGCCGCCCGAGTCCACGTGCGCGGATTCCTTGCAAGCCCGCGTCGGTCTTTTCCGGCAAGATGTGATCGCATGGTACTACACCCCTGCCAACTGGGGCCTGGAGACCAGACATCCGGACCATGCGACGCGTAGACGCAGCATCTTGCCGCGATCCCAGGGCGCCGTGCGCGCCCTCATGGCCGTCGTCGGACTGCGCACACGGATCTCGCGCGACGATGAGGCCGGCTACTTCCTACTGGCCGACAAGGCGGCGTAACGCCGCGCCCGTCGCCCGCCCTTGTGTCCTGTCCAACGCCTACTCGATGCCGAAAGCGCTCAGCTCAACGGGCAGTGTGGTGTGAGCCTCGAAGGCGCCAATATCGCTGTAGTTATCGTTGCCGTTGTCCAGGCTGTTGTAGCTTCGAGTCTCGCCGCGCTGATCCGTGGCCACCGTCATGGCCGAGTCGGGGATCTGGTCGGCGGCGGGGCTGAAGTTCTGCAGCGAGCAGGTTTGCGTCGGGCCGCCGTTATCGGCCAAGGCGTTCAGGAGCGGATCCTGCAACGTGATGTTGTGCGTGGTGTCGCCCGAGATGCTGCCACCGGATGTGAACCGGATGAGGTTGTAGTCTTGGGAGACGATGCTACCCCACACGTCATCATATGCACCGCCGTCATTCAGGGCGACAATCGAGTTCTTCAGGTTGATCGTGCCACCGAGGTTACCGACGCCACCGCAGGTGTCACCCGCCGTATTGCCTGCAACGGTGACATTGACGAGTGAGAGCGCCACGGGCCCGCCGCTGTTGATCTGAACGCCGCCGCCATAGCGCCCGGCCGAGTTGCCGGTGATGGTGCAGTTGGTGACGATGACCGTGGCCGTAATGCCGCCGTAGTCATTCTTGCAATAGATGCCCGCCCCGTCGCGCGTGGCGGAATTCCCCGTGAACGTGCAGTTCTCGATGGTGGCCGTCCTGTCGGTACCGTCCGTGCCGCAGAGAATGGCGCCGCCCGACGCAGAGCTGCCGGGCGCCGAGTTACCGGAGAAGGTACTGTCGCTAACGGTCAGCGTGCCGACCGAGACGATGCCGCCACCGTCGGCCGTGTTGCCGGAGGCCTGGTTACCAAGGAACGTGCAGTGGTCGACAACGGCCGAGGCCGCATTGATGAAGCCGCCCCCGCCGCTCACGCCGACATTGCTCGTCACCAAGCAGTTGCTCAGCGTGACGGTGCCTTCGTTGAAGATACCGGCACCGCTCCCGAGGCCCTCGCGGATTTCCAGGCCCTCCAGAACGACCGTCTTCTCCGCCGATATCTGGAACACGCGACCTCCGTAGTTGGCGTCCACCGTCGTGCTCGACGCGCCTTGCCCCTGGATGATCAGGCTCTTGCTGACGACAATACCGGACTCCAGATACTCGGCATCCACCAGGTTGAGCGTGTCGCCGTCGCTGACGGATGGCGACGCAATTGCGCCCGCGATGGTCGTCAGCGTCTCGCCGACGCCGACGTTATGCGTGGTCTGGGCAAAGGCCGCCAGCGGCATCATGACCGCCAACGTGAGGACCAGAAGGCCCGCGCGAACACAGAATCGATTCCGCAGCGAAACGGCAGTGCGACTAAGCGCGATCATGGTAAAACCCTCCCTCGCTTGATGTGGTCGGAACTGCACCTGTTGGAGTGCCTGCGAGGTACCCGATACTCCCCTTGTGCCACGCTCGGCACCCACCCAAGAGCCGCCCATCGCGGCTCCTTACTATTCAGAACGCGTCCCATGTTCCGAACATCCCGACCATGAGAATAATGCCAAGACAGGCGCTTGTCAATACCATGATGTTGCCGCAAAACGCGACCTACCCGCGGCGAGAAGAATCCCTACGCGTTCGGTCGTTGGCGCACGTTGGTCGTGCGCAATCTGGGAGGGCCAGGCTCCAGCCTGGGCCTATCAAGCCGCCGAGTTCGAGCTCGGCGATCCCAGGAGGGCTTCGGTACAGCCGCGCACGTTGGCGCACGTTGATCGTGCGCGCATCCGGAAGAACCGCGCAGAACCAATCTGCGCCAACATGGCCCCCCGACAAAGACCTTCCTCGTGGCTCCGTGGATTTGTGTGAGCACGGTTCCCTTTTCTCACACGTAGCCACGGAGGCACCAAGAGCAATCCCTGCGCGTTGTGTTCGTAGTGGCCGTAGTGGTTGTCTTTCTCGATTCAACCACAACTACACGACGAGCACGACGGCTCCTCGTTCCCATGCTCCCGCGTGGGAATGCATACCACGGGCGTCACGTCACGCCGCTCGTCGGCACGCGACCGGATATGCATTCCCACGGAGGACCGTGGCAACGAGGGGAATTGTTGTGCCGGCTTCCAGCCCGAGAGCGACGGGGAATCCGCGGTCGTGGGGAACACGGAGCTTGTGGAAATGGGATTGAGCAATGCCTATCTGCTACACTACTTGCATTGGTGTAGTTCAGACTTGGCGTGCGAACCTGAGCAATGAATCGATGACTGACAAGGGCGGCATTGACTATCCGAATGCCTCGCCGACATACAGAGGCTACAGGCGCCAGGCGTTGTATGTCCTCCACAGAATTCTCATAGCAAGCCCCGAAGGGCGTTTCCAGCCTGAACATCGAGAAGACCTCGCGGTATTCGATGCCAAGGGGAACCTGCAGGAGCTTGTGCAGGTCAAAGACCACACCGGCCCACTTCAGTTGAGCGATCTTGATCCGGGCGGCAAGAGTTCGTTCTTCGCTCGCTGTGCGGACGCAATTGGGGAATGGCCTGATATCAAGCTCACGTTGGCGTCGTACGGGACTGTCGGGCCAGAGTTGAGAGAGGCTATCGAGCACGACGGCGAGGAAAGGCTTTCGGTAGCGCAGAAGATCACCAACGGCGGCCGTGTGGATCTGAAAGCGGCTCAAGAGATTCTGGGCAAGCTTCATCTGGAAGGATGTCGTGAAGCGGCCCTGCAAGAAGCCGTGGACACCTCGCTCTGCCAAATGGTAACGGCAGTAGATCCATTACAGGCCTTCGACGCTCTCATGTTCTGGGTCTTTCGCCGCTCAGAGAAGTCAGAGTACATAGTCCGTCAGGACGTGTCCAAGCAGATCCGCCGCATTGGGCAGTTCATCGGCGACGTGGCCTCGCACACGGCGGAGTGGCTCTGCACCATATGTCCGATAGAGGATTCGGTCATTGAGCCATCGAGAATGGCTACGTTGTCAGCTGAGTTCTACGAGGGCGTCGCCGCCCGATATGAGCACATCCAGGCCGATGTTGACGTTGTGCGCCCCTCGTTGATGCAGACCGTACATGAGAAGCTGTCCGCCCGTAACGTGGTCTTTGTTCACGGCGCATCAGGACAAGGCAAGAGCACTGTCGCTTACCGCTACCTGAAGGACTGCTGCCCAGGCATCGCGCGGTACAGAGTGAAGGCTGTTGAGAACGCACCACACGCCCTACGAATCGCACGTGCACTCGGATCCCACGTGAGCATTCTTGGACTTCCGGTGACCGTCTACGTCGACATTCCGCCCCAATCCGAAGGCTGGATGGATCTTATCAAGGAGCTTGCCTTCTGTCCCAACATCAGAGTGTTAGCGACTATTCGGGAGGAAGACTGGCGTAGAGCGAATGTATCAGGTGCGGATTTCCGGTGGAACGAAGTCCAAATGGAGTTCGCAGAACGCGAGGCGCGTGAGCTATTCGCACATCTCACGCAGGAGTTCGACGCGCCGCAGTTCGCAGGCTTTGATGAAGCGTGGGAACGTTTCGGCGGAGAGGGGCCACTGCTGGAGTTCGTGCATTTGGTTACGCGGGGAGGGCTGCTGCGCGAACGGCTCAAGGCCCAAGTGGAGGCTATCCAGAGTGAAGTCCGGCGAGAGCAACGAAATGATCGGGAACTCGACCTCCTACGCATGGTCTCGGTAGCCTCCACCTTCGGCGGCAGACTGAAAGCACGGGCCGCCCTGGAGAAACTTGGCTTTCCGCACTCAGGAAATCCGCTCAATCTCCTCGAAGAGGAGTACTTGCTGCGGAAGACGGACGACGGCCTGCTCATCGAGGGTCTGCATCCCATCCGTTCCCGCATCATTGCCGATCTCCTCTGCGATCCCGTCACGGCGACGTGGGCTGAGTCTGCCAGGGAGTGCCTGCCATTTGTGGATGACCAACGCCTGGAGACCTTCCTTCTGGGCACGTTTTCGGAAGATGTCGAGATTGAGGAGCCACTCCTTGCGGGTCTGAACAGCTTCGAGCCTACGCGTTGGGCCCAGGTAGCGAGCATTGCGAGGGCGCTTCTGTGGCTGGGCGTATCTCGCTACGCACGCGCGAACCTGGAACTCGTCCGGCATATTGAGGACGAGTTGCGCCTGTCGTGGGAAATCGCTCTTGATATGGACATTGCCGGATTGAGCATCGAAGAAGAGTCGCCCCTTCAGAAACTGCTTGCTCCAGAGGTTTGGGCAAGAATACAGGAACTCCGGCGGAAACAGTCGCCTAAGGAGGACGTCTTTGTGCCCCTCGGGGAATGGCTCCAGAGCATGAGTATGCCGTCCGAGCAACCGCTCTCGAATGAGGACTGGAATGGACTGGCGCAGATCATCTATTGGAACTGGAGACAAGGCGGTATATTGCCTATCTTGGAACGGTTCCCGTGGGGAGCAGCCACTGCAGCAATCAACACATTGCCCGTTGAGATATTGGCAAATCTCGTTGTGGCGCTGCACGAGTCGTGCGGCGCACAACATCGTTTCGTCGCCTGGTTCAGCGAGAATCGCGGGCGACTGCTCGACGAGTTCCGTCGACAAACACTGACTCCCAAGATTGAGGATGACGGCGAGGACAAGATTGAGGCGCACTTCATCGTTCGTCTCGATCTGTGGCCCGACCCACAGTCGCCTGACTTTGGGGCAGTTCTGACAAGCAATCCACTCCATGCTGAGGCGACCTACCGCCTGAACATCTTGCGGAAGCTGATACCCGATCGAGAGCGCTACGGATGCCGAGGATACGGACACTCGATATTCGACGAAGCCCTTCCCATCGATGAGACACAGAAGAGCGGGGTGCTGAAGGAGTTCCTGCCCATCGGTTGGGGCGTCCAGCTTAACTCGCTGTTCCGGGGCCTTGTGGACTATGCCCTGCGGCCTGGCACGTGGGCGGAGTACGCGAAGGAGGTCGTTGGACTGAGGCTGACCATCGTCGAAGCCCTTGACGAATTGACTGGAGCGCTGAGTACGTATTTCACAAGCCACGACTACATCCACGTGGTCAGGGAACACCTTAATGCCGAGACGTTGAGCCGCTGCTGCTCCGCGCTCGATTGGAAACCGCGGCTGCCGCAATGCGCCGTTGACAGATTTGGGTTCACGAGTGAACTGAATGCGAAGCCAACCGAGAAAAGCCAGAGCGGAACCCGAATGCCGACGTTTAGCATGGAACGCTATCGTCCGTGGAAGGAGGCATTAGACAGATACACGCGCGCGATATCCGGTTTCATGAGTCAGAGCGTTCATTGCCTTGCCGTCATGAGCGCTGTCGGGCGGAGCCGCAACAGGCACCAGAGCAAAGATCGCATCATCCAAATGGCAAGGGGCCTGGGCCTCAATGACGCGTGTGTGAGCCTGTCGATCACGAACTTGTCAAGTGCCTTCGGGAGCGTCCCTGCCTTTCAGGACGAGTTTCGCCGGTTACTTCCTGAGAGAATCTTCGATGAAAACCTGACAACGCTCGAACACCGAGAGCGCGATGGGTTTGACAGCCTTTGGGCCCTCTGGTACGACTTCGTTCGCAGCCCCCGGCTTGTGATTAAGAAGGAACCGGTTCGCATCTGCCGCAACAAGGAAGGACGTCTACGCACAGGTCTTCTTCGTGCGTGTGATAGCCAATTCCTGAGCCTGGACGTCACCGGTTGCTCCGCGCGCATAGTGCTATCGGGCCCGCGCCTCGATGGCCAACCTGCCATTTGGATTGTGCTGGACTCAGAGACGGCGATCAGCAGTCACCTGGCCTCGGCCGACGTGTTGACTGCGCTCAGGTCTGCGTGCGCCAAGCAGACGGACGGAGAGCGTCTCCAACGGCTACTTGACAGAGAATGGAGCCAGATTGCTGTGGTGCCATGTGTGAAGGGCAGACCACTGATAGCCGGGGCCTGGATACTCCTGCCGAGGCAACTCATGGAAGAGTGCGAGCTCTCTTCGTGGGACGAAATGATGAGAGTTGTGCCGGAGGCCATGCTAGAGAACTTGGGCATCCGGCGCTGGAAACTCCCGGATCTTGAGGAGGGCTTCGCCTTTCTTCATGCGTTCGTGGAATTCGCCCAGACTGCCGCCCACATACGCGAACTCGTGAAGATAGAAGATGTTGACGAATGTGGCCGGGAGGTAGTCTGTGAGTACCTCACTGCGCTCGAAAAAGAACCACTGACCAACTATCAAGCCAGTATTGATGCTGCGGAGGTGATGCTGAACACCTTCAACGGACTGCCCGAGTCTGATCAAGAGCAGAGAGGAAATCTGGCGCAGTGTGTGGTCAATTTACAGAAGTGGTGGGAACTCGCCGAGCAACCCAAGGAATTAGACGACGGCATGTTACGCATAGAGTTATCCGAGATATCCGAGTGGTCCCCTCGGCTGCAAGAAGCTTCGCAATACGCGTTCTTGGCATATCTCTTTTGGGCCGATGATGTCCTTGAGCAACATGCCGCGAGTCAAGACCTGTCATCGGATCTCCACTGTGAAGGGAACCGGCATGACTTCCCGTCTTCCTGTTTCGAATGGTAACAGTCTCGGTTGACAAATTGACCAAATTGGTGCAGAATGTCAACCGAGGAGATCATGGGTCATGATTGGAGAGCGAATCAAACAGGCGCGGCGGATGGCGTGTCTATCGTTGCGTGAACTTGGCGCGCGGGTAGGCGTGAGTCATCAGGCGATCGCCAAGTATGAGAAAGGCGAAGACATTCCGAGCTCGGGCGTGCTCTTGAGGCTGAGCGAGGCGCTTGAGGTGGGCGTGGACTTCTTCTTGCAGCCGGTCGAGGTGTCCGTATCGCGTCCGGAGTTCCGGAAGGGCTCGCGTCTCGGCCAGAAACGGCAGGATTCCATCGTGGCGCGGGTGGAAAACTGGATCGCGCGGAGCATCGAGGTCGAGCAACTCATGGCGCCGACGGAATCGGTTGCGTTCCGGCAGCCGGAAGGCTTTCCGCGAAAGGTTTCCACGCTTGACGACTTGGAAGCGGTGGCGGTGGATTTGCGCCACGCGTGGCAATTGGGACTGGATCCCATCCAGGACCTCACGGAGGTGTTCGAGGAACACGGCATCCGTGTCGGCGCAATCGACACCGAGCCGCATTTCGATGCGTTGACGCTGTGGGCCAATGAAACCATTCCGGTCATCGTGGTGCGGGCGGACATACCGGGGGATCGCCAACGCCTGAGTCTGGCGCACGAGCTCGGCCACATCCTGCTCCGGCCGGCGGGCGATGAAGAGAAGATGATGCAGCGCTTCGCGGGAGCCTTGCTGGTTCCTGCGTCGGCGGCGCGCATGGAACTCGGCAATCGCCGGCGGCGTCTGGACCCCATCGAGTTGCACATGCTCAAGCACAAGTATGGCATGAGTATGTCCGCGTGGATTGTCCGCGCGCATCAACTCGGCATCATCTCGGATTCGGTGGCCAAGAGCCTATTCGCCACCTTCAGCAAACGAGGTTGGCGGAAAGAGGAACCGGGCGATCCGCTGCCCTCCGAGACGCCGGCGCGAATGGCGCGGCATGTGATGCAACTCGTGGCCGACGAGGTCATCTCCGAGCGCCGTGCCAAGGAACTCCTGGGCCGGTCGCTGGAGGACTTCCGCAAGGAGTTTTCGAAGAACCACGATGGATTCCCCGCCGGCGGCCATAACTGACGCGAATGTCTGGATCGACCTGCACCGAGGCGGCGTGCTCGAGGAGGCGTTCCAACTCGACCTGGCGTTCAAGACACCGGATCTCATCGCGCACGAACTTCTGTCGCCTTCGCTGCCATTGCTGAAGCGCCTTGGCCTCCTCGTTGTGGAACTGCCGGGGCCTCGTGTGCTCGAGATCGTCGAGATGGCCGCGAAGTATCATCGCCCTTCGCGCCCGGATCTATCCGCATTGGTGCTGGCTCGTTGGGAAGGCGCCATCCTGCTCACTGGTGACAAGGCGCTTCGTGCGGCGGCCGATGAAGAAGGTATTGAGGGGCATGGCGTGCTCTGGCTACTGGACAGAATGGTGGATCGCCGGGTTCTGTCGGGAAGCAAGGCGACAGCGGCGCTTCGTAGGATGCTCAAGGACGGCAGCCGGCTTCCGCCATCGGATTGCGACCGATACATCGAGGCGTGGCGCACATTCAAGCCGTGAGGAACGGGCTTTCAGCCCTTCGTCCGCCGTCAAACCTGAACCTGGGCCCGTGCCCCAGGCTGGTATAGATCGTGCCGTTGGCGCACGTTGGTCGTGCGCGGATCCGCACAGACACCGTGGCGCAGCCGAGCCGCAACCAAACCTTGCAAGGCCCGCATATCCTGCTCTTGCTAAAGGACATACGCGAGAAATCCTTGCAGGAAGCAGCGATTCTTGGAGATAGTAGCGCAGAACCAATCTGCGCCAACATGGCCCCCCGACAAAGACCTTCTTCGTGGCTCCGTGGATTTGTGTGAGCACGGTTCCCTTTTCTCACACGGAGCCACGGAGGCACCAAGAGCAATCCCTGCGCGTTGTGTTCGTACTGGTTGTCTTTCTCGATTCAACCACAACGACACGACGCACGACGGCTCCTCGTTCCCATGCTCTGCGTGGGAGTGCATTCGGCTGGCGTCACGCCACGCCGCTCGTCCATGCCTGACCGGATCTGCATTCCCACGGGGACCGTGGGAGAAGGGAATCAGGGCCAAGATGGCCGTGCCACCTCCTGCGAGAGACAGATCAACGGCGAGCCGGCTTCAGCGCCCAAGACTGGTCCACCGGACACTGGAGCGCGGGGTACCGGAATGTCCGAGCACCAGGCACTAGGCACCAGGCACCGGCCCCCGCATGCGCATCCTACCGGCCGTCCACGGTCTCCATGTCGAGGAGGATCCGCTCGACTTCTTTCTTAAGTGGTAGCAGGTCCTTGCGTACGGCCCGCTGGTTCCAGTAGTAGATGCCGACGAAAAGGAGCAAACAACAGGGGATGTACATGGCCTCGTTGATGAGCACCCTATTCACGTGGGCCTTCTCCGCCTCCAAGACGACGGCGATCAAGACGGTGAGAATGGCAAACGCCGCCGGCAACAGATACCACCAGATCAGGTTTCGCAGGAGCCAGATCTGTTGATTGACCGCGTACAGGTGGCGCCGCAGTTCATCGGAAACGGACGCGAACTCGGGCTTGGCGTTCCGATGTCTCAGAACGCGCGCGCCGACGAGGAAAGCGCAAACGAACAGGATCGCCGCGGCGCCAAGGTACATGAGCGGTTTGTGCCCGGCGAAGAGGCGCGTGAAGGGGAATGCCCACACCCAGGCCATGACGAGGCCCGTACCGATTTCGAGGATGTCGCTCACCAGCATCTTCGTTCGGAACTCGCTCGCGCGCCCTCGGCACGCGGCGGTCACATCGTCTGCGTCTGCGTTCGGCGTCAGCGAGGCGTCAAGAGCTTGCCAGCGTTCCCTCAGCTTATCGAGATTCATCGCCGTTACCTCCCAACGTTTCGGCCAAATGCTGGCGAATGCGGCTAAGGCGAACGCCAACATTCGATTCCGACATCCCCAGGATTCCCGCCATCTCCGAGTACTTGAGGCCGTTTAAGTAGAGCAGGACAAGCGCGCAATCCACCTTCGGCAAGCCACACACCGCCTTGTAGACCTCGTGCAGCAGCTCCTGCTTCTCGGCGTCCACCGAAACGACGGTTGGCTCCGGAGCCGCCTCGGGGAGCGGCGCCCCTCGTTCAGTCAGGCGCGACCATCGGGAATGACGTCGTTCCTTGCGCTGCCAAGACAAGGCCGTGTGTAGGGCGACCTTATGGATCCACGTCGAGACCTGCGATTGCCCCTGGAACGCCGGAACCGAAACCCACACCTGGTAGAAGATCTCCTGCAGCAGGTCTTCCTGGTCTTCGCGATTTCCGGCAAAGGTTCTGGATACCTTGTACATCAGCCCCATGTGGGCATCTAGCCATTGCCTGAAGACCGTTTCCCGTGGCTCCATCCCATGAGTCCTTTCGCCTGCCGATTGGTCAGTGCCGCATGCGTGCTCACTGTGACGAGGAACAGTCGCCTCTCGACGAACCTTTTGTCAACACCCTATTAGTGACTGGCAGGCCGGATTCCTTACAAGAGCGCATCGGTTTTTCGCGCGAGAAGTGATCTCATGGTACTACATCCACGCCAACTGGAGCCTGAGACCAGGCATCCGGGCTGCCCGCCACGTCTGCGCGACATCTTGCCGCGTTCCTACAGGGCACCCTGCGCAGAGAGGGCCGTCAGGGGCGCGTGCTGCTCTCCGCCGGTGCCATGAGTTGGCTGCGGTGGAGGCGGGTGGTGTGGATTCTCTCGCCGTCGATATTGACGATGGTGTAGGCGATTTCGGGGTCGGGCGCGGTGGTGTCGAATTCGAGGAGTCCAAAGGATTGGGACTCGTTGTACGAGAAGTCCGCGCCGGGGATCTTCTTGTGGACGTGCTGGTTGGTGAGCCGGGAACTCTCGAACTCGTAGAAGTCGTAGCCGTCGGCGCGCTCGATGTGCCAGACATCCGAGCGATGGCGATCCGCCGAGAGCAGGATCACGCCGCCGATGTCGGCCGCCTCGAGGGCCGCGAAAATGGCCTCGCGCTCGGCCGCGTAGCCGTCCCAGGTGTCGAGGCTGTTGGGTTTGGTACCGATGGCCCAGGGCACGGAAGACGCGAGCACGTTGAAGGTCGCGTTCGAGTGCGTGACGGCGTCCAAGAACCATTTCTTCTGGACGGGCCCGAGCATACTCGGGTTCGGCTCTTTGGGATCGGTGCGGTAGTAGCGGCAATCGAGGAAGAAGAAGCGGACGTCGGCGATGGCGCAGTCGAACCAGCATCCGGGCCGGGCGTCGCCGCCGCCGTACTGCGGATTGGCCCAGTTGGCGCGGAATAGCCGCCAGGCGGGGCGTTTCCAGTTGGGCTCGTCCATGGCGGGGCCGCCCCAGCAGTCGTTGTCACCGAAGTCGTGGTCGTCGTAAATGGCTGATATGCCACACGATGCGACAAATCGTCGGAACTCGGGCCTGGACTGGCGGCGGTAGTAGCAGTATTCCTGGATTTCGGGATAGGTCGGGTGGTCGATGTAGACGTTGTCGCCGAGGAACAGGAAGGCCAACGGGGCAAACCCGAGGATGGTGTCCCACATGCGTTCATGCTGCGGCACGTAGCCGGCGCCGCCACCGAAGGCGATGGTGAACGTGGCCGGCTCACCCTCCTTGGGGCATGTCTTGAAGGAATGGACGCGGCCGTCGACATCGGCCACGACGACCTTGTAGTAATACCGCGTGTCCGGTTCGAGGCCGGTGATGTCGGCCAAGGCGGTGTGGAAGGCGGACTCGCCGTAGTCGGCGTCGAAACGCTGGGCGTCGTCGAGGTCTTCGGTGCGGCTCACGAGCACGTGGACGGGTTTGACGGCCGAGGTGCGGACCCAAATCCGCGCGCTGCAATCCGTCAGCGAGCCGACCATCGGGCCGTGGATCGGCTCGACGAGCCGTTCGGCGGTCATGGCGCGGAACTCATTGGTTTCCAAGAGCTTAGCAAACAGGCTGCGGGGACCTGCGAGGAACCGCCCGATGTCGAGGCCCCGATCGAGCGCCTCGCGCACCTGCGCCATGGCCCCTTCGAGGTCGTCTCGCTTGGTTGCGGCGATCGCGAGGAGGTACGGCGTCTCGGGATCGTCCGAGTGTGCGGCATCATAGGCTTCGAGGGCGCGGACAGCACCCTCGACATTGCCGTTGAGAACGGCCTCGAGTGCCTGGACGTGAACGCGCTTGTACTGGTCGGTCTCGAGCAGGATTGGCGCGGCGGCCGCCGTGGCCACCGTGGCCGCCAGGGCGATCATGACGGGCGTCACTTGGCCGAGCAATCGCATTGAATTCTCCCGTTGCGAGACTATCGAGCGGCTTACAGTGTCACCGTGCGTCCGGTATCCGCCGATTCGTAGCACGCGGCGAGGACTTTCTGGCTCCAGAGACCAAGATCGCCGCCGACGGGCGGATCCGCATTGTCGAGGACGGCCTGGCCGAAGGCCTCGACCTCGGCGCGATACATGTTGACGGGCGCGGGGGCGATGATCAGGCCGCCGGACGCGTCGCGCGCTTGCTGGGCGTCGTAGTCCGTGTTTTCCTCCTTGAGCACCGCCGTCATCACGCCGATCTCGCCTTGGCCGATGGTGCCCTCGGCGAGGATGCTGCCCTTCGAGCCGTACAGTTCGAGACGGTTCTTCGAACTCTCGTCCGGCACGTTGAAGAGGTTGTCCACGATGCCGTTGGCGCCGTTCGCGAACTCGAGGATCACGACGGCGGTGTCCTCGCTGGCATACCCCTGAACGAGGCGGCCGGTCATGCAGGCAACGCGCTTGACGGGACCGAAGAACATCTCGAGCAGGTCGATGCAGTGGCCGCCCATATCCATCAGGCTGCCGCCGCCGCCCGACACCGGATCCTGCCGCCACGCGCCCGGAATGGGCGGATACCAGCACGAGAGTTGCGCGCGCGCCAACACCGGCGTACCAAGGCGGCCGGCGCGGATCAGCTCAAGGGCGGCTTGGTGCTGCGCGTGGAAGCGCATCATGAAGCCCGTGCCGAGTTTCACACCGTGAGCCTGGCAAGCGGCGATCATCCGCTCGCCTTCCTCGACGGTCATGCCGAGGGGCTTCTCGCATAGCACGTGCTTTCCGGCCTCGGCGGCGCGCACGACCTGATCGCAATGCGTGTTGGCCGGCGTGGCGATGTAGACGATGTCGCAATCGCCAGCGAGCAGTTCCGCTTCTGAAGCGCATGCGGTTGCGCCGAACTCGGCCGCCACGGCGCGGTTGGTCTCGGCGGCCACGTCATACACGGCCGCGAGTTCGGCGTTGTCCGCCCGAGCGATGCCCTCGGGAATGGTACGTCGCCGCGCGATGCCGCACGAGCCCAACACGCCCCACTTGGTCTTCATGGTCGTCTTCCTTTCCTCTACTTCGAGTAGGCCTTGATGACTTTGACGAGCGCGTTGGCGATCTGCCGCATGTCACCCGCAGTGAAGGTCGGATAGGCGAAGCAGGTGAAGGTGTGATCCTGGTGCCACAGCGCGTTCGGCACCTCGACCTTGGCGATGTCGACGCTCTCCGGATCGGTGTACTCCGATGAGGTGAACGGGAACCCGGAATTGCCGAAGCCATGCTTCTCGGTAAAGGCGCGCTCGGTATGACATTGCGGCCAGAAGACCTTCCAGCACGGGGCGCCTTCGGCGCCCGCCGCCTGAACGAATTGGCTGATATCGCACGTCATGTTCTCGATGTCGAGCGAGATCGCCAAAACATACCAGCCGTTCCGTCGCTCGGGCGTATCGACGGGGAGATACTTGACCTGCGGCAGGTCCTTGAGCGCGTCGAGGACGATGCCGGCGTTCCGCCGCCGCGCAGGCATGTTCCAGGAATCCATGCGGTCGAGTTCGGCGAGGCCGATGGCCGATTGCATCTCGGTCATGCGGTAGTTCCATCCGATCCGGTTGTGGATATAGGGCAGTTTCTGTTCGAGTTCGAGAAGTCGCATGCGCTCGCGCACATCGTAGCCGTGATCGCGGAAGCTGCGCGCTTCCCAAGCAAGATCCTCGCTATCGGTGGTGACCATGCCGCCCTCGCCGCCGGTGGTGAAGGTCTTGTTTTGGCAGAAGCTGCATCCCGCGATATCGCCGAGGGTGCCGGTCTTCTTGCCTTTGAATTCGCCGCCGAAGGCCTCGGCATTGTCTTCGACGATAAAGAGTTTGTGCTGCTTCGCAAAAGCGTTGATGCGGTCCATGTCGCACACGTTGCCGTAGAGGTGCACCGGCATGATGGCCTTGGTGCGTTCGGTGATGAGCTTCTCGGCCGACTCGACGCTGAGGCAGTGGTCCTCGAGGTTGACGTCGGCGAAGCGCGGGACGGCGCCGGCCTGAACCACCGAGAAGCTCGTGGCGATGAACGAGTAGCTCGGCACGATCACCTCATCGCCGGGGCCGATGCCGAGCGCGGCCAGCGCCACATGGAGGGCGGCGGTGCCGGTGGCCACGCTGATGGCGTACCGGCTGCCTTGCCATTGGGCGAACCGGCGCTCGAACTCCATGCCTTTCGGGCCGGTCCAGTAGTTGACCTTGCCCGAACGCAGGACGGCTTCGACGGCCGCGATGGCGTTCTCGTCGAACTTCGGCCAGCCCACCAGTGAGTTCGTCACGGCCTTTGGTCCGCCGTTGATCGCAAGTTTCTCGTCCACGATTGTTCTCCTTCTCGCCGTGCTTCGTCCAGGCCGGGCGTCGATCGCCCGTACGGGACGAGGCATGTCCCTGGTCTTGCGTCGGCTCCGATCGGCGCGACACACTGCGAGGCCGTTGCGAAGACGTTCAAACCACTAGCGTACACACGGGTGGCGGGGAAAGCAATTGCGCAGCCGTGTTGGACAACAAGAAGTCATGTGTGCTTCGCCACCCGCCTCACGGCGGCCGCCGCAGGACTCAGGGCTAGTGCGGCATGCTACCCCTTCATCATAAGACTCTTTCCCTCTCTGCTCCGCTCCAGCTTGTTCTGGAGCACCAAGCGTCCAGTGAAGCACCAGTAGCGTGGCTGGTGGATGTCGGGGACGGGGGTCAGGACTCGAACGTAATCTTCCTGCGGTCGGGAAGGCGTCCGCGGAGGTCGGCGGGGTCCCGGTGGTGACGCGCACAGGAATACGCCGCGCAGGTAGGCGAAGGGGTCGCGCCGTCATCTATCACGAGCCAGTACGCGTAGTCCAGCAAGCCGCCATAACCTTCGCCGGTTCCGCGCTGCTAAGAAGCAGGCGCTATCTGTCCTTTTCCGACGCAAACGGTCGCACGACCTGCGGTGGCCTGCAGTCAATACTCCGGAAGCATCAGCGGAACGTATCGAGCCATGGGATGCCGCAATGCGTGCCCAGGAAGCCGCCAAGTCTCTCGGCCAAGTCCTGAGCTTTGTCGGCCAGATCGGGTAGCTTCTCCGCCACGCGCCAGAAACTACGTAGCGCGTCGAACCCTCTCTTCGCCCAGGACTTGTCCTTGGCCTTGGGTGCCTCATCGAGGGCGCCGCCAACCTCATCCAGATCTTTCGACATCGTCCCGGCATCCTCGCCCTCGACGCCCTCAAGCAACGCCCGTAGCGAAGCCAGCGCATCGGTCATCTCGGGCGGGATAGTCTGCGTCTCGACATGGATCGTATCGTTCCCGCTTGACGGGCCGATATGCACCTTGCCGATTTGGGCTCCCTGGAAGTTGGGCTGGTTGCCGTAGCCGTGAGTTCCGGGTTTGTCTTCACCCTGTGTCATGGTCTTCTCCTCGCTGTAATTCTCGTTTCGGTTAACATTGACAACCGGCTGCGCCCCTGCGATCGCAACGAGCACGGGCTGTACATGCCGCATGAGTTCCACGCGTTCACCGTCCGCGGCGCAAGCCAGCGTACGCTCGACGATGTCCAGTATCCTTTGCTCTATCGAGCGATCAGGCTGCTCTACCGGATCCGTGGTCAACCTTGTTCTCCCTCTCGCTCTTCCTCCTCCAACCGCTTTGCCACGTACGCCACGTTGGCTCGCCGGAATTCCTCCGCGTCGCCGTCGATGATGACCTCACGCAACTTGACCGCGTTGTCTCCGTCGCTATTCTCCTCCATCTGTGTGAGCAGGCTTTCGAGATAGGCGTGTCCCTCACCCTCAAGCGCGTCCAGCACGCCCAGGCATGCCGCTGCGCCGCTCACCAGTCCCGTCTTGAGAAAGGCATTCGCCTGGCCCTCAAGCGACAGCCGGTACCCGTGCATGTCCGCTTGGGGCGGCAACGCGCGGAGGCTCTGCTCGAACGCCAGCACCGCCCGCGCCGGGTCGCCCGCTGCCATAAAATAGCGCCCCGTGATACCGAAGTCCGCGCGCATGCCTAGTCTATCCCCAATGCCTTCCCGCACGCCGATAGCCTGCTCCAGGAATCCCTTTGCCTCCCCAAGGCGTCCATCCGCCAGCGCCAACTGCCCCAACGCCCTCAGCGTATTGGCCTGGCCCAGCCGATCCCCAATCTGCTCGTAGATCGGCAGCGCCTTTGCGTAGTTGGCCCGCGCCTCCTCGAGCCTATCTTCGCGCACGTCCAGGTCGCCCAACGACTGAAGCGTATTGGCCTGGCCCAGCCGAGCCCCAATCTGCTCGTAGATCGGCAGCGCCTTTGCGTAGTTGGCCCGCGCCTCCTCGAGCCTAGATTCGCGCACGTCCAGGGCGCCCAACGCCCTCAGCGTATTGGCCTGGCCCAGCCGATCCCCAATCTGCTCGTAGATCGGCAGCGCCTTTGCGTAGTTGGCCCGCGCCTCCTCGAGCC